>OBDB01000366.1_pt1 | contig 12562 bp, 7 predicted proteins | sample 1518221 | NCBI WGS metagenome assembly OBDB01 (sample SAMN01760938, study PRJEB22395) | human gut metagenome | reverse complement strand
AAACCTGCTCCCGTTGTGACTATACCACCTATACAGAGCTGACCGCACTGAACCATGATTTGGTGCAGCACGCAGCGCAAGCCGCCACCTGTACGGAAATCGGCTGGAATGCTTACGAAACCTGTTCCCGCTGCGACCATACCACCTATACAGAACTGCCCGCGCTGAACCATGATTATCAGGCTGTTACCGTAGCCCCCACCTGTGAAGCAGACGGCTATACTGTTTTTACCTGCAGCCGCTGCAAAGACAGCTACACCGCAGACCCGACCGATCAGCTGGGGCACCAGTTCGGTGCATGGTCCCCGAACGGAACCGGCTCTCAGAGCGCCAGTTGTCTGCGGCAGGGCTGCGCGCACACTGGCAGCACGGATTGCCGGAAGTTTACTTTCCGCACTGCGGAAGGCGAAACGCTGACCTTCTGCCCCGTGTGCGGGCAGGCAGAAAACGCCGCGCAGCTGGAAATGATCGAAGCGGCAACGGCGTGGGCTAACAGCGGCAGTCTTTCTGCGGAGGATGTGACCGCACGGACGAACGGGGAATACCTGAGTGTGGCCTTTGAAACCGCAGGCAGCCTGACGCAGCCCACCGGTCGGGTAAGGCTCGCGCTGCCCGCCGGATTGCTGGAAGGCAAAACGCTTGTGCGCATTGCCCCGGACGGCACACAGACGGAGATGCCTTTTGAAACAGAGCGCGGAACGATCATCCTTACGCTGGATTTTGCAAACAGCGAGCTGCCCGTAATGCTCTTCCGGCTGGTACCCCAGCCCACCGCCCTCTGAACGCTTTTGCAGCGCGCAAACGATAAACCATAAAATGCCCGCCCACCGTGGTTTTCCACAGGTGGGCGGGCATTCTTTTGTGCCTTTTTGGGCATAAAAATACCCCCGGAGGATGCAGCGTTTTTTACGCTGTCTACTCTGGGGGCAGGATAGCAAGCGCTGCGCGGCAGCTCCCGGAAGCGGACACTGTCTTGCTGAAAAAGCACTTCCTAGCGCTGCTCCTCCGGCGGGCAGCAGCTCTCCCGGGGGATGAGCTTGTGCGGCACGATGATCTTTGTGGCCAGAAGGTTCGGGTTCTCGATGTGGTTGATGGTCTGGCTGGCAGCCTCCATGCCCAGCTGGTAGGGGTTGACGTCCACGGTGGTCAGCTGTGGGCTGCCCTGCCCTTTGTTGCGGAGTGCCCCTTGGCAAACCGGACGGGATTGCGCTATAATAGAGCCGTAACAGTTCCACAAAGGTGTGGTAAGGGAGGTGCGGTCATGATCCGGGTGGCGATCGTAGAGGACGACGCGGAGGTACAGGGGGTATTGCAGGAGTATGTCCGGCGGTATACCCGGCAGTACGGGACAGAGTTTGAAGTGACGGTCTTTGCGGACGGCGTGGATATTCTGGAGGATTACCGCGCGGTCTACGACATTATTTTTCTGGATGTGGAGATGAAGCATCTGGACGGCATGACCACGGCCGAGCGCATCCGGCAGATGGATGCAGACGTCATCCTGATCTTCATCACCAATATGGCGCAGTACGCCATCCGGGGCTACTCGGTGGGAGCGCTGGACTATGTGCTGAAGCCGGTGCCCTACTTTGCCTTTTCGCAGCAGCTGCTCAAGGCGGTTGCCCGGCTGGAAAAGCGGGCAAAGCACTACCTGACCGTGCCGGTGGAGGGCGGGCTGCGCCGGCTGGACACCGCAAGCATCTATTATCTGGAAAGCGAGGGGCACCGGGTGCATTTTTATACCGATGAGGGCGATTTTTCCGCCCCCGGCACCCTCAAGGCCTTTGAGGAAAAGCTGGCAGACTGCCCCTTTGCCCGCTGCAACAGCGGCTATCTTGTCAATCTGGCACAGGTGCGGGAGCTGCGGCAGAGCACCGTGCAGGTGGGCCCCTGCGAGCTGCAGGTCAGCCGCCCCAAGCGTAAGGCTTTTCTTGCCGCACTGACCGATTACATCGGAGGTGAAGGCTCATGACCGCGCTGCCGGATATCCCCCGGCTGTACACCGCCCTTGCCGAGTGTCTTGCGGTGCTGCTGTTCACCCCGGCGCTTGCGCCCCGCTTTTCCAGAGCGGTCACCGGGGGTGTCACCCTGCTGTGGGCGGCGGTGCTGTCGGCCTTTCTGGGGCTGACGGGCGATGTGCCCGGCGGGCTCTGGATCCCCTGCATGGTAACGGCCATCGGGCTTTCCTACTTATATTTATGGGGTGTGTGGAGCATCACCCTGCTGGAAGCCGGGTATCACTGCGCCCGGGCGTTTATTCTGGCAGAGCTTGCCGCCAGCGTGGAGTGGCAGCTGCACTGCGCCCTCTGGCCCGCCCGCGGCCCATGGGAGCCGCTGTCTTTGCTGCTGCTGGCGCTGGTGTATGGGACGCTGTTCGGCATCATGTGCTATCTGCAGCACCGCCGTCCCCAGCCCGCCGGGCACTTACAGATCGGCGGCAGCGCCGCCCTGACGGCGGTCATGCTGGCGCTGACCGCCTTTGCGGTGAGCAATCTGGGCTTTCTGCCCGGCAGCGAGATCAATATGAGCATTTTTTCCATCCGCACACTGGTGGATTTTTCCGGCGTGCTGATCTTATCTGTGCAGCACGAGCAGCTGCGGGAGAGTGCGCTGCATCAGGAGCTTTCTGCCATGGACAATGTGCTGCACCGGCAGTACGAACAGTACAAGCGCAGCAAGGAGGGCATCGAGCTCATCAACAGCCGCTACCATGAATTGAAGGTCCAGATCGCTGATATCCGTGCCCAGCGGGACCGCGCCAAGCAGGACGCGGCGCTGGCAAAGATGGAGAACAGCATTCTGCAGTATGAGGCGGAGAACAAGACCGGAAACCCGGTGCTGGATATCCTGCTCACCGCCAAGAGCATGGAATGTCAGGAAAAGCAGATCCGCATGACCAGCGTGGCAGACGGGCATCTGCTGGACCATCTGTCCACCCGGGAGATCTGCACGCTGGTGGGCACCGCGCTGGACAACGCCATTGAAAGCTGCGCCGCCGAGCAGGACCCGGAAAAGCGGCTGATCCGCACGGCGGTGTATGCCCAGAACGGCTTTGTCTGTTCCGGGTGGAGAACTACTGCAAAAAGCCGGTGGAGCTGGGTGCAGACGGTCTGCCGCTGCGCAGTGCCCACGGCGGTTACGACCTGCGCAGCCTGCGGGCGGCTGCGCAGCAGCACGGCGGCAGCATGACCGTGCACTGGGAGGACGGCTGGTTCACCCTGCGGGTGCTTCTGCCGCAGGCGGGGATTCAACAGACCGAGGGCGGGGAGTGATCCCCGCCCTTTTTGCGATATGCACAAAATCAGGGGCAGTAGAATTGTGAATAAGCACAATAAAAAATGAAACCAATTTGAAACTTTTTTCAAATTATGCATCCAAAACGACAGATTGTGAACAAATTGAAAATCCTCCGGCACTTTCTGCTATCATAAAGTGAAGCTGGCAGGGGTGTCCCCTGCCGTTGTCCGATTCGACGAAACAAGGAGGAGAAAACTATGTTGTCCATCAATATGGATGACGTCATCAAGGTTCTCAACTCGATTAAATCGCAGTTGATCGGCTTTGGTGTCGTAGCAGTTCTGCTGATCGCAGTCATGATCGCCTGCCGTAAGCAGAGCAAGTCCAAAAAGTATCTGATCCGCTGGCAGGCGGGTCTGGGCATGGTGCTGGCGCTGGCTATCACCGTGAACCTGATCCTGACCGGCCCCATGTACTCCATGGTCACCCTTGCCACCGGCGGCGGCAAGGTCAGCGAGGAGAACGTGGCATCCGCTACCCAGCTGTGCGAGAACATTGCCGATGAGGGCATCGTCCTGCTGGATAACGACGGCACCCTGCCCATGGCAAAGAACAGCAAGCTGAACGTCTTTGGCTGGGCTTCTACCAACCCCTGCTACGGCGGCACCGGTTCCGGTGCACTGTCCGATGCTTATCCCACCGTCACCCTGCTGGAGGGCCTGAAGAATGCCGGCTTTGAGCTGAACACCGAGCTGAGCGACTTCTACACCTCCTACCGTGCAGATCGCCCGGTGGTGGGCATGTTCTCTCAGGACTGGACCCTGCCGGAGCCGGAGGCTGCACAGTACACCGACGAGATGATGAACAACGCCAAGGCTTTCTCTGATACCGCCATGGTCGTCATCACCCGCGTGGGCGGCGAAGGTGCTGACCTGCCCACTGATGTGTCTCAGGTTACCTACGACGCAGGCCACAGCTACAATGACTTTGAGCCCGGCGACCACTACCTGCAGCTGTCCAAGACCGAGAAGGACATGATCGATCTGGTCTGCAAGAACTTTGATAAGGTCGTTGTGGTCTACAACGGCGCCAATGCCATGGAGCTGGGCTGGGTCAAGGATTACAGCCAGATCAAGAGCGTTGTCTGGTGCGCAGGCACCGGTCAGAGCGGCTTCAACGCACTGGGCTCCATCCTCTGCGGTGATGTGAACCCCTCCGGCCGTACCATTGATACCTTTGTGTACGACCTGACCCAGACCCCCACTGCGAACAACTTTGGCAACTTCACCTACACCAACATGGACGAGTTCAAGGCCAGTTCCTTTGGTGCTGATACCATCCCCGCCTTTGTCAACTATGTTGAGGGCATCTATGTGGGCTACAAGTTCTACGAGACTGCTGCCGCAGAGGGCCTCATCGACTACGACAAGACTGTGGTGTATCCCTTCGGCCGCGGCCTGAGCTACACCACCTTCACCCAGACTCTGAACAGCGTTACCGAGGCTGACGGCACCATCACTGTGGATGTCACCGTCACCAACACCGGTTCTGCCTCCGGCAAGGAGGTCGTGGAGGTCTACTATAATCCTCCGTACACCAACGGCGGCATTGAGAAGGCTTCTGCAAACCTGATCGGCTTTGCAAAGACTTCCGAGCTGGCTCCCGGCGCTTCCGAGAACGTCACCGTTACCTTCAAGGCCGAGGACATGGCCTCCTACGACACCTACGGCAAGGGCTGCTATGTGCTGGAAAAGGGCGATTACGTCATCAGCATCAACGCCGATTCCCACACTGTTCTGGACTCCAAGGTCTACAACGTGGCTTCCGACATCGTCTACGACGCTTCCAACAAGCGTGAGAGCGATGTGGAGGTCGCCGACAACAAGTTTGACTTTGCCGAGGGCAATGTGACCTACCTGTCCCGCGCTGACGGCTTTGCCAACTACGCCGAGGCTACCGCTGCTCCCGCAGACTTTGAACTGCCGGCAGAGGCTAAGGCAGCCTTCTACAACAACTCCAACTGGAACCCCGAGGACTTCAACAACGCCGACGATGTGGCTCCCACCACCGGTGCCAAGAACGGCCTGAAGCTGAAGGACATGGTGGGCGTGGATTACAACGATGCCCAGTGGGATGCCTTCCTCGATCAGCTGACCGTTGCTGATATGGACAGCCTGATCGCTCTGGGCGGCTATCAGTCCGTGGCAGTGGATTCCATCGGCAAGGTGCAGGCTGTTGACTGCGACGGCCCCGCCTCCATCAACAACAACTTCACCAAGCAGGGCTCCATCGGCTTCCCCTCCGCTGTGATGATCGCAGCTACCTGGAACACCGATCTGGCACATGACTTCGGCACCTCCATCGGCAAGATGGCGGACGACATGGACGTTTCCGGCTGGTACGCACCGGCTATGAACATCCACCGCTCCGCTTTCGCAGGCCGTAACTTCGAGTACTACTCTGAGGACGGCGTGCTGTCCGGCGCAATGGCTGCCAATGCCATCATGGGCTCTCAGGAGCAGGGCGTCTACGCCTTCATGAAGCACTTTGCTCTGAACGATCAGGAGACCAACCGCTGCGGTATGCTCTGCACCTGGTCCAACGAGCAGGCCATCCGCGAGATCTACCTCAAGCCCTTCGAGCATTGCGTCAAGGCAGCTGACTGCCATGCCGTCATGTCCTCCTTCAACTACGTCGGCAACACCTACGCCGGCAACTGCTCTGCCCTGCTGAACGATGTTCTGCGCGGCGAGTGGGGCTTCGTGGGCATGGTGCTGACCGACTACTACGGCGTGTACGGCTATCAGGATTCTGACCGCCTGATCCGCAACGGCGGCGACTTCTGCCTGGTCAACTACGACACCGAGACCAACCACCTGACCGATACCACCAGCGCTACCGCTCTGGTGTCCGCACGTCAGGCCTGCAAGAACATCCTGTACACTGTGGCAAACTCCCGTGCTTACTACCCTGAGAACCTGAACCCCGGTATGCCCGGTTGGGAAAAGGTGATGATCGGTGTGGATGTTGTGCTGGCAGCCGCTCTGATCGCACTGGAAGTTCTGGTGGTCAAAAAGGGCTATGCAAAGCGCAAGGAAGAGGAAGTCAACGCCTGATCTTGGGCAAGACGCTCTGAACGTTTGCAGCACCTGAACTGAAACCAGACCAAAGGCCCGCTGCGTAAAACAGCGGGCCTTTTCTGGATTTGAAAAGGCAAAGAGGAAAATGCCATGAAACACACAGATATCATCAACAGCCTGGATCTGGAACAAAAATGCGCCCTGCTGAGCGGCGGCACGGTGTTCACCACCCGGGCGCTGCCGGGCAAGGGCATCCCGGCCATTACCCTGTCGGACGGCCCCAACGGCGTGCGTAAGCAGGCCGGTGCGGCTGACCATCTGGGCCTGAACCCCAGTGTGCCCGCCACCTGCTTCCCCACCTCGGCCACCGTGGCCAACAGCTGGGACCCGGCGCTTGGCGAGGCTGTGGGCGCAGCCATGGGCGAAGAAGCAGCGGCACAGGGCGTGTCGGTGCTGCTGGGCCCCGGCCTGAACATCAAGCGCAGCCCCCTGTGCGGCCGCAACTTCGAGTATTTCTCGGAGGATCCCTACCTTGCCGGTAAGATGGCGGCGGCCTACGTCCGCGGCATCCAGAAAAACGGCATTGCCGCCTGTCCCAAGCACTTTGCCGTGAACAGTCAGGAGCTGCGCCGCATGGCCTCGGATTCCATTGTGGACGAGCGCACCCTGCGGGAAATTTACCTGACCGGCTTCGAGATGGTGGTCAAGGAGGCGCAGCCCAAGACCATCATGTCCGCCTATAACCTTGTCAACGGCACCTACGCCAACGAGAACGCCCACCTGCTCATGGAGATCCTGCGCAGGGACTGGGGCTTTGACGGCGCAGTGGTCACCGACTGGGGCGGCAGCAACGACCACGCTCTCGGCGTAAAGAACGGCTCTACGCTGGAAATGCCAGCCCCCGGCGGGGACGCCATCCGGGAGCTGATGAAGGCGGTGCAGACCGGCAAGATCACCGAAGCGGACGTGGACGCCCGGCTGGAGGAACTGCTGGAGCTGGTGTTCACCACCAAAGCAGCGGTGGACGCCGCACCCGGCAAGTTCGATGCCGACGCCCACCACGCACTGGCACGCCGGGCTGCTGCCCAGAGCATCGTGCTGCTGAAGAACGAAAACAGCCTGCTGCCCCTTGCAAAAGGGGAAAAGGTGGCGGTCATCGGCGACTTTGCCCAGACACCCCGCTATCAGGGTGCGGGCTCCAGCGCCGTCAACTCCATCAAGGTGGATTCCTTCCTGGACTGCCTTGCCGAAAGCGGCCTGAACAGCGTCGGCTACGCCAAGGGCTTTGACCGGCAGGGCAAGCCCGACGAGGCACTGAAGGCCGAGGCGGTGCTGCTGGCAAAGAACGCCGATGTGGTGCTGCTGTGCATGGGTCTGGACGAGATCAAGGAGAGCGAGGGCATCGACCGCGCCGACATGAAGCTGGCAGAGAACCAGCTGGAACTGCTGGCAGCTGTGGCGGCGGCAAACCCCAACGTGGTGGTGCTGCTGAGTGCAGGCTCCTCGCTGGAAAGCGATTGGGTCAAGGACTGCAAGGCGCTGGTCTACGGCTGTCTGGGCGGTCAGGCCGGTGCGGGCGCACTGGTCGAGGTGCTCACCGGCGCGCAGAACCCCTGCGGTAAGCTGGCTGAGACTTGGGCGCGCAGCTACGCCGACACCCCCGCAAAAGCGCATTTCGGCGGCGACGGCCCCACTGTGGAGTACCGCGAGGGTCTGTATGTGGGCTACCGCTACTACGACACCGCCGGTGTGCCCACCGCCTTCCCCTTCGGCTACGGCCTGAGCTACACCAGCTTTGCGTACAGTGACCTGAAAGCAGACGAAACCGGCGTGACCCTGACTGTCACCAACACCGGCAGCTGTGCAGGTGCCGAGGTGGTGCAGCTGTATGTGGCAAAGCCGGATGCAAAAGTTTTCCGCCCCGTCAAGGAGCTGAAGGGCTTTGCCAAGGTGCAGCTGGAAGCCGGAGAGAGCAAGACCGTCACCATCCCGCTGGACGATAAGGCGTTCCGCTACTGGAATGTCAAGACCGACCGCTGGGAGGTGGAGGGCGGCAGCTATCAGCTGCTGGTGGGCGCTTCCAGCGCCGACATCCGCTTGACTGCCGCTGTCACGGTGGCGGGCACCGGCGCACCCGACCCCTACGCGGGCAAAGACCTTGCACATTACCGCACTGCACAGGTGCAGAAGGTGCCGGACGCGGAGTTTGAGGCGCTGCTGGGCCGTCCCATCCCGGAGAACAAGGTGCACATCGACCGCAACATGACGCTGGGCGAGATGGGGCACGGACGCAGCCCCATCGGCTGGCTGGCGGCTGCCGTGCTGGGCACCCTGCTGCGCCGCAGCATCAAAAAGGGCAAGCCCGACCTGAACATCCTGTTCCAGTACAATATGCCTCTGCGGGCGCTGTCCAAAATGACCAACGGCGCTATCAGCATGGGCATGGTGGACGGCATCGTGATGGAGCTGCAGGGCTTCTGGATCATCGGTCTTGTGCGGGTGATTTTTGAGGCTGTGAAGAACCTCGTGCTGAACAGCCGCATGGAAGAGCGCTTGAAAAACAGCTGAAAGGAAGCAGGCTATGAATTTCTGGAATAACTTCGCGGCAAAGCACCCCGCCGCTGCCAAGTGGGTGCGCGAGGGCGGTTTGTTCGTCATCGTGTCCAACCTCATCACGGTGTTCAAGTACCTGCTGCTGCAATTTCTGCCCAAGGCCTTTGCAAGCCTGCCGGTGGTGGATTTCGGCTGGCCGGGCATCGACATCACCCTGTTTGGCGAGACCTTCAAGTGGAACATCCTCGGCTACGATGCCGCCCACGGCGGTCTGCCCTACTTCTGCGCTTACATGATCGCCATGGTCATCGGCGAGTGCATCAACTTCCCCATCCAGCGCAATTTTGTGTTCCGCAGCAAGGGCAATCTGGCAAAGCAGATCGGCTGGTATGTGCTGGCCTTCTGCGTCATCACCTGCATCGTCAACTCCATCAACTGCATCTGGGTGGCGGTGGCAGGGCTGCTGGTACCGGACTTCATCTATAACATCGGCACCACCGTGCTCAACGGCGGCATCTCCATGGTCATCTTCTTCTTTGTGAATAAGATCATCTTCCCGGAGGGCGAAAAAGCCGCCAAATAATAAGCTATTCTCCTTCATTTTCTTCTTTTCATCATAAACCAGAAGGGCTGCTCCGTTCTCCGGGGCAGCCTTTTTGGTTTGGGGAGAGAACCCTCTCAGTCACGTCTGACGGCGTGCCAGCTCCCCCCTCGGGGAAGCTGGCATCGCGCAGCGATGACTGAGGGGGTGCCTGCCGCAGCCATCTTATTTTTGTTTTTCTGCACAAAATGTTCCGCGGGCAGGGTTTTCCTCTTGACAAGCGGGCAAATGTTTCGTACTATATTTAGTAGTATGGAATCAAAGACGCTGTACGCAGGTTTCAGTGTGACCCTGTACCCGTTTCAGGCAAAGCGTGCCTGTTTGATATAAAATGGAACCGTAAAGAGAAAAGCCGTATGCTTTTGCCCGTGCCGCCGGTTTTGGGTGGTGCGTATGGTTTTGGTGTCACTTTTTGCATTGAAAGCTCTTTCTATATCATTGCCCGTGTCCTGCTGCGCAGCGTCTCCTGCTTTTAATTTTGCATTGAATTGAAACAAAGGAGAGTGAACGCAATGACCGCGATCGGAGTGATCGTGGCCTTGATCGTTGCTGTTGTCGGTGTGGCTGCGGGCTATTTTATTGGTTACAACAACCGTAAAAAGACCGCCGAAGCCCAGATCGGCAGCGCCGAGGCCGAGGCTACCCGGCTGGTGAACGAGGCGATCAAGACCGCCGACCAGAAGCGCAAGGAAGCGGTTCTGGAAGCAAAGGACGAGGCTTTCCGTCTGAAAGCCGAGGTCGATGCCCAGAAGGCAGAGGCCGACAAGGAGATCAAGCAGCGCCGTGCGGAGATCAGCCGTCAGGAGAACCGCATCGACCAGAAGGAGACAGCGCTGGACCGCAAGACCGAAGCGCTGGAAAAGAAGGAAGAAGAGCTGAAAAAGCGCGCTGCCGAGGCCGAGGAGCGTCTGGCAGAGATCGACGCTCTGCGCGCCAAGGAGATGGAGCGTCTGGAAACGCTGGCCGGTTTGAGCCAGGAGGACGCCCGCGAAGTGCTGCTGCACAAGGTGGACGAGGAGCTGACCCACGAAAAGGCCGTGCGCGTTGCCGCCTACGAGACCGACCTGAAGGAAAACTGCGATAACATCGCCCGCAACCTCATCGGACAGGCCGTCAGCCGCTGCGCTGCCGACCATTGCAGCGAGACCACCGTCAGCGTGGTGCCGCTGCCCAGCGATGAGATGAAGGGCCGCATCATCGGCCGCGAGGGCCGCAACATCCGCGCACTGGAGACCGCTACCGGCGTGGATCTGATCATCGACGATACCCCGGAGGCCATTACCCTGTCCTCCTTCGACCAGACCCGCCGCGAGGTGGCTCGCATGACGCTGGAGCGCCTGATCGGCGATGGCCGTATCCACCCCGCCCGCATCGAGGAGACGGTGGAAAAGTGCCGCCACGATCTGGAACTGCAGATGAAGCGCGAGGGCGAGCGTGCAGTGATGGAGCTGGGCATCCACGGCCTGCACCCCGACCTGATCAAGCTGATCGGCCGGCTGAAGTACCGCACCAGCTTTGGCCAGAACGCCCTGACCCACAGCATGGAAGTGGCTTGGGTGGCCGGTCTGCTGGCAGGCGAGATGGGCGTGAACGTTACCATGGCACGCCGCGCCGGTCTGCTGCATGATATCGGCAAGGCACTGGATCACGAGATCGAGGGCAGCCACGTCCAGATCGGCGTGGACATCTGCCGCAAGTACAAGGAGAACACCCAGATCATCCACGCCATTGAGGCACACCACGGCGACGTGGAGCCCAAGACCCCGCTGGCCTTCATCATTCAGGCTGCCGACGCCATCAGCGCCGCACGCCCGGGTGCCCGCCGCGAGAACGTGGAAAGCTACGTCAAGCGTCTGGAAAATCTGGAGGAGATCTCCTCCAGCTTCGAGGGCGTGGAGCAGGCCTTTGCCGTACAGGCAGGCCGCGAGGTGCGCATTCTGGTCAAGCCCGACGTCATCAGCGATGATCAGGTCATCCTGCTGGCACGCTCCATTGCCAAAAAGATCGAGGATACGCTGGATTACCCCGGCCAGATCAAGGTCAACGTCATCCGCGAGAGCCGCGCTGTGGAGTACGCAAAATAAAGCTTTTTCCGCAGGCTGCCGTGTTTTTTGCACGGCAGCCTGTTTTTTTGCGCCAAAATGATTGCATTTCCCGCTAAAAAAGGGTATCATGGATGCAGAAGAAAGCAAAAAGAACTGCGTCCGTGCGGACGCAGACCCGCAACGACCCCGGAACGGAAAGGAGCATCGTTTTATGAAAAACTGGAAAAAACTGTTATCCTGTCTGTTGGTCAGTCTGATGGCGCTGACCGTGTTCACCGCCTGCGATGCCAGCGTAGGCGCACCGATGAGCCCCAAGTCTTCAGATGCTAACAGCGCAAAGGCGTTGTGCGAACAGTTCGGTAAGACCTACGATAAGGACCTGAGCGAAAAGGCTTACAACATTGCAAACTGGGTCGCCAGCACCTCGGTGTCCTGCCAAACGAGCAAGGACAAACTTTATCGCTGGGCCCATGTAGACAATGTTGTAAAAACCTATCTGGAGAAGAAGAGCTACGCCACTGCGTTTGAAAACATGGGCATGGGCATTCTGGGCACTGATACCTTTACCCCGGGCTTTGACTGGAAGCCGGACGCCGACGACCCCTCGGACATTATCTTTGTCCTGCCGAAGGACGGCACTTATCCCGAAGCTATGACCAAGGCCGCAGAGGGCAAGACCAAACTGGGCGTTGCCTATGTGGTAAAGGACGGCGTAAGCTACGCCGTGGTGCTGTTTGGGTGAATTTCATTACAACAAACAAAGCAGCCGCCGCACGAGAAAGTGCAGCGGCTGCTTTGTTTGTGCTGGGATACGATCAGCCCTTCAGGAAAGCCGGCAGGGGCTTGCCCTCCTTGAGCCACTGGTGATACTCGGCGGTGGCAGCAAATTCCACGTCACCGGCAGAGTTCAGCGCAGTTTCCACCGAGTCCTGCACCACGCCGATGATGAAGCCCACGCCCACCATCTGCATGGCGATGTCGTTGGAGATGCCGAACAGCGAGCAGGCCATGGGGATCAGCAGCAGGGAGCCGCCAGCCACGCCGGA
>OBDB01000362.1_pt1 | contig 12605 bp, 18 predicted proteins | sample 1518221 | NCBI WGS metagenome assembly OBDB01 (sample SAMN01760938, study PRJEB22395) | human gut metagenome | reverse complement strand
CTTAACAAACGTTCTGCATAATCTAACAACTCACTCTCATATAACGCAACCTTGTTAATCAATTCCTCAAATGTTGCTTGTTCCTTTAGTTGTTCTGTTCGTTTATCAATATACTCATGAATAGTATCATCATAAGCAATATCACGCGCTCCTTTGTCGCTATCCTCTACTTCTTTCATCAGCTCATTATATTGCGCCATTTCGTCAGCTTGGTTATCCAAGTCACTTTCTTCTTCGATTGGCTTTGGTTGATAATGTAATTCATCATCTTCTAACATCATTGAGAAGCTTTCCAAACAATTGAAAACACTAAAAGCGATTGCTTCAAATTCTTCTTTTTTCTCTTCAGGAAGATAGCTCTTATAGTCTTTAGTCTGTAATAGCTCGGATAGCTCACAAGTTTCTTCTACCCATGCTTTGAGTTCTGCTAGTGTCATTGGTGCTGTTGAATTGTTTGTGTTAGTCATATTAGTTTACCTCCTCATACATAACTATGATTGTTAAATATGCATCCATTTCCTCGTAAGTGCCATAAGTTGCTTCTTGATATTTAATATCAATCACTTTCTTATCAGCAATAAAAGAATTCACCCTGTTTTCAAATTCCTCATTAGTTTCATTTCTGAATTTTGGCAAATCCATATACTCGTTAAAGCCTGTTTCAATTCGCTTGCGATTGAATAGTTTAATTTTCATTTTTCTTTATCCTTTCTGATTCTGTGACGTTTGTTATATTTGTGTGACGTTATGTAAAACTCGCTTTCCCTTGGTGCTCAAGGATTTATGACGTTTTTTACTATTTTTACATAGGGGTAAAACTCTTTATATAGATATAAGAGTAAAGCACTCTTCTTTTTCTTTTATAGCAATTATATCTAATGTAATAAATGTAAAAAATGTAACAAAGCTTTGGGGCTGTAAGGGTGGCTCGTGTGACGTTTTCTGTTTGTAATGTCATAAATGTCACATAAATCACTTGCGTTTTGCGTTGTTATTCCAGTAGCCCCTATCTTGTTTTGGTCTCTTGCGTTTCTCTGGTGTCTCTCTACCGTTTGAATAGGTCGCAAGACTAGCATAATCGGGTGTATCCTCTTTAGGGTAAAAACCTAAATGTAATTGCCTACCTGATGGGATAGTTCTTACACCAGTTCTAATGTAAGGTGGTAAAACCTGCTTAATATCTCTGTGCAATCCTCTTTCGGTCTTAAAAAACGATTGATTAAAATAATCTTGATACTGTTTCCAGCAATACCAAATAAAATCATTGGGAATAAATTCACTCGCTAAATCTTCTTTAAAAGTCTTTTCAACAAAATCTAAAACAGGGTTAATGTCCTTTTGGTGTTCACCTAATAAGATTTGAGACTTCTTGGGATTGATATCCTCTAATGGTGTTTCAATTGCTAACTTAACCAAATACTCTAGAACTTCTTTGCGGTTGATATAATCTTTTTTGATAGCTGGGTTTGGTTTATCTTTAAATCTGCTTGAAAATATCAAAATTCTAAATCGCCTGTCAATTGCTGATACGTCACCATTCATACGTGGGAGACCATTGGAAGATTGTACAACGGTCATATTTAACCTCAACGAATAAGGTTTTTTCCCTTTGTCCTCAATTGTCATAATATCACCAGTCGCAAGGCTGAACATGTCCGAGGTATCTTTGATAATAGCGTCTTTTTGAACGTCATCACCGATAACTAACGATTTTCCAAGCAAGATAGAAGTGGTAAAACGGCTTTTATTTAAGTCTGTAATTTTAAGACTTGCAACGTTTTCTAAACCAACTAAATTTATCAGTAACTGTTGAAAAGTTCCTTTACCTGTTCCGCCCTCTCCATATAACCAAAAAATTTTCTCAAGTGATTGACCTGTAACGCTTGCTTTGAAAATTTGGATAGCAAGCTTATATAATTCCTCATCACCGTCAAACAATTCTTTGAGCCAATCTGTCACTTTCCAACCATTTATAATTGGCTCTTTGGCATAAGGATTGTAGGCGGTTTTGATTTTTCTAGTGACAATGATTTTAGGATTGAAAGGTTCAAACTCGCCTGTTTTGTTGTTAAAAAGTTGTTTGCCAATAGCTGTATACTCACCTTGTATTTTCTTAATTGGGCTTTGGTGTGCGATTTTGTAAAGCGTATCAAATGCTTGTTTTTCAGTAGCGTTTGGAAAAATAAGCATAATCAAATCTTGTAAGAATTCGTTATCCTCGGTGTAGATACCTTTGTCAGGATGATAAAAGTACAAAGGCGCTTTCTGATTTTGCCCCTCTGGTTTGATACGTGTAAAGTGAATATATTTTTTTAAGATAATTGCAACGGCAAGGGAAGTGCTTGGAGTTGCTTTTTTACGCGCTTTCTCGGCGTATGCTCTCGCTGTCTTATCCTCTGCATTCTCATGCTCTAACATGTATTCTTGATAAGCGCGGTCATAGGCATCACGTTTGATTTTTTCAACCTCATCAAATAACACACTTTTTATATTTTTAAACGTTGTTAAATGATTGTCTTCTTGCTCCTCTGTGATTGGTGCTGGCAATGGTGTTTCAATGTCTGGCACTTTTTTATCAAGCTGTTCTAAAAATTCGCTCATTCAGTTCCTCCTTGAAAATCGTATTAATAGTGTTTAGAAAGCAGATATTAAGGTCATTGCTTTTGGTTAAACTAGCATACAACTGCGTGATTTGCTCGTATGAATAGCCGTTCAGATAGAATAACTTAACAAAGGCTATCATATCTTCTGTATTAGATAGTCCGTAAACTATCCAATCAAACACAAGCCCCATAATAGGCAATGGGCTTCCTGTTCTCCGTCTGTACAGGTATTCATGTTCTAATTCGTCTAACACGTCCGCTAGCTTGCCATGTACGCTAGCTATTTTATAATCTCTAGCAACCTGCCAATCGTCCGCTAAATAGCTTTCTAGGTCGTCTGTGGCGGTTACAGTTACTGTTATACCTTTATAGCTAAATGGCACTAGATAAAAGTCTGGTGGTTGGTAGTAGGTCATCATAACATGGTTGTCTTTGGCTATGGTTCGTGTGGGATTGTCCTTTAGAAAGCCAAACAAAGGTAAAACCTGCTTATTAATTTGTAAGTTAATGAATTGATACATTAGTTTTCTACTCCTAAAAATAATAAAACGTCATTAATTTTGTAGAATACGGTGCGCGTGCCTTCGATTGGTGGCATGTATCGTTTTAGCCCAGCTTCTTCCCAACGCTTCACCGTGCCATACTTGATATTTAATTCTGTTTGTAACTCGTCTTGTGTGATTAGTCCTAATAGTCGTGGCTTCGGTTTAAAATACGACTGTAGAAAGTCTTGTATTAGCTTTAATATGCCACGTTTGAGACTGTTTTCGCTCTCTCTACTCAAACTAAACATACTTATACCCCCTCTAACAGCTCCTTGATAAGTTGCTTATATTCTTCTGGTTCAGCATTCATTAGAACATTTAATCGCTTCTGTTCGTCTTGTAACTGATTGTAGAAAGATTTAGCGCCGTCCAACAATTCAGCTTTATCTTCTGGGATAAAATAGCCACGATTAAAACCATGTCTAACGCCAACAATAGGAATACCGTATTTTGTAATTAGTTGATTGATAATCTTCTTTACCGTTCTTTCATCTAATTTTAAAATTAGGGCTATTTCTGCCCCTGTAGTCGGGTTCTCTGCTCCCACTTTGATTTGTCTTAACACGCGCTTATAATTCACTGGTAACGGTGATAATGTCATTACTTATCCTCACTTTCTTTGCTGACTAGAATAATCTGCCCTTTATCCCACATAACAGAAAAATCTGTTAAGATTTCTAATACTCGCTCCAATTGATTTTGTTCCTCGATACTGTAACAGTCAAATTTACCCTCTAGCTCAAACTCAACCATAATATCCAAGGCTTCCGATAGGTTTTCTCCAAACTTTTCAGCCCTTACCTTAGCAAGATTAGCACTTGTTTTATCTGTCATTGTCTGCCCCCAATCCTACAATCAAACTCTCTAAACCTTTCTTGATAAAGTAAAGGCTAGTTAGCGCGTGGTGTTTATCACCTTGTAAAATTGCATTATCTGCTAGGTCAATCATGTTATAAATACAGTCTTTTTCTTGCTCGTACATTCCGTATACCTCCTTAATTGTAATAACGTCCCTGTGATTGAATATAAGCCCCGTATCGCTCTTTTACGTGCTCTGCGCGTGCTTCTTTGATTTCTTGTTTAACGTTCTCTCTGGGCTTGATTTTAGCCAATTCAATGCCAATTAGGATAAGTAAAGCCATAATAAGCAACTGCGCCCAAATTGGTAAATTAATTTCTTGGTAAATCATGCTTTGACCTCTTCTTTCTTGCCTCTTGCTGGTAAATTGTTAACTGCTCTATAGACAATATCGGTTGTAATTTCATAACCTAGGGCGTTCCAAGCCTGCTCAAAGGTTTCTGCAAAACCTGTATAAATGTTGTGGTACGTAATCATTACATTAGCAACAATCACCCAAGCCGTTGATTGGTCGTACATTGCTTTAAAAAATTCCTCTGCTCTTTTTTTGGTTTCATCTCGTTTTTTAAAAACCGCTTTTTGTTCGTCTGTATAATGGTCTAAACTAAATGGATTTGCTTTATTCTCTACACTTTTAAATTTCATATTTGTTTTTTCCTCGTCGCTTTTTAATACTGTTTTCTTATACCTATTTGGCTTTTTACTATACATACCAATTGTTTTGTAGTTTTATCTGTAGTTTTAAGAGTTATCGCTCTACGTATGGACACAATAGCCTAACTTTGATAAAATTAAACTATATAAACTTTGCTAAAACCCTTTTAATAATAGCTTGCCTGCTTTTTATTAATCGTGTTTTATTTCCAACTTAAAGGCTTGTAAGTTTGCCGACTGCTAAGCCTTTTTTGTTTGCTTTCACGCGCCTTGTGAGAGCTTTTCTTTTTGTCTAAAGACCATTGTTTTGATATCCTGATAGCTAAAATTCAGATTGATTAGAGCTATTGCCATATCCTCTAATGCTTGGTACTGCGCTAACTCAATACTATTCAAGCAATCAATACCAGTTTCCCCACCTCGCTTAGCGGTTAGCTGTGTTTTGTTATAGCCCGTAACACCTTTTAGCAAAAGGTTGTAAACAGTAGAATAAGCCATTTTAGGGGCGTTCTCCCAACGGTTAATAGCTTCGTTAAGGGCCAAGCGTTTAGGTCTTTCAGAAGCTCGCTCTATCCTAATCTTGGTTAACTCGTCTCTCATTTCAAAGAATGCCTTAACCAAAGCTACTTTGAACTCTCTCACTGGTTTAGTATTGTCTAAGTAAGTGATAAGTAATGTTGCTTGCTGTTCGTTTAAGTGATAGATTTTTCTAGGGCGACCACCTAAAGAACCTTTACTAGGTTTTGTCATTTGAAATGACAAAACTCCAAATACCTCTAAATCTTCTTTGTGACTTTCAATTAATTTCCTAACGGAAATACGGTCAATTTCAGCATATTCTGCAATAATCTCATTTGTTGTGTACAGCTCTTTCTTGCCGTCTAAATAAACTAAATTCATTTGTGACCTGCCTTTCTGTTATCGGTTAAATCGGATATAACTATAAAAAAATAATGTCATCATAAGACACCCCGAAAAGCTCCGAAATTTTTTCGACCTTGTCAACAGTTGGAAAGCGTTGTTTATTCTCCCATTTGCTCCAGGTAGTTATAGATACTCCGATTTTCTCAGCTACTTCAGACTGTGTTAGGTCTGCGTTAGCTCTTAGGGCTTTAAGTGTGTAACGGTTCATCTAGTAACCTCCTTTTTTATTTATATCCGCTTGTATCGGATATTTGTATTGTACGATTTAATCGTTAAAGTGTCAAGCGTTTTTTAATTATTTTTTTCGTTTTTTTCGTTTCTCTTGCTTTTTGTATGCTTTAACCGTATAATTAAACCGTAAATAATAGAAAGGCGGTCAAGCTATGTCATTAGGAAATAAGCAGATAATGGCTGAAAATATAAAGAGACTGTTAGAACAAAAAGGGTTAAACCCTCGACAAATGGCGATAGAGTTAGGTTTTAAGTACACCACTGTAAACGATTGGGTCAATGCTAAAAGCTACCCACGTATCGACAAAATCGAAACCATGGCAAACTTTTTTAATGTCTCTAAATCTGCCTTAGTAGAAGAGTATAACCCAGCTAGTGACAATATCAGTATGGATAACAACATTGATAAGCAGATAAGTAAATACTACACAAACATTAAAAAAAATAAAAAAGAAAATGGATACGTTTTTAATGAAACAGCCTTCAATAATGCTGTCTTAGCTTGGAAATCTGCGCCTTATCTTGCTCTAGACCAGTATATTTTTGAACTAATCGTAAATAGCAACAACAACAACGTTAAACAAGTTCTCGATAAGCAAACACTAGAAGACTACTTCGAAAAAAGCATAGAAGCTCTGAAAATAGGGCAAAAAGACGAAAGAGTTCCTAGAGAACTTAAAGAATATCTTGGGGTTCTTTCAAAACAATATGAAGAATACTTAGATGAAATTGCCAAACACTAACCCACGCGCCAACATTTTCCAACAATTTGGCCTACAGTCATACCCAAAATACACTATGATTTTCTATGATTTCTAACCTGCTCTAGATATTACATAGGTCAGCAATCATACTACTTTTTACTACATTCTTAAGCTTATATACTCACGTTTTCCAACAAATCTGACACCCTAAAAAGCATGAATGGTTTTATAGTCATACGCTCACAAATGCAACCATAACAATGATTACCGCTGTTTTAGGGACTTGCAAAATTCATGTTTTTTTCATATTGTCTACCTCAAAAAACCTCAAAAAATGTCTAGTTTTGTCTAGTTTTGTAAATACATCTTTCATCATATTTCAACAAAATTAGTATTTTTTAGTAAAATGCGCGTGCTTCCCTCGTGCTTCAGCAAGTCCGCTGACCTGGTAAAGCTTATATCTACCAATTTTGTTGACGCCAACAAAACTGCAAATCTCATAATAATTTTAGAAAGGCCCATAATGGTTAAAATAAATGCAAATGGTAAGGAAATAACCTTACTTTCCACAAATACTGATTATGTCAGTCTAACCGATATCGCTAAATATCGAAACCCAGACGCTCCAGCCGATATTATTAAAAACTGGATGAGGAGTAGAAATACTATTGAATTCCTAGGAGCTTGGGAAAAAATAAATAATGAAAATTTTAAACTGGTCGAATTCGACCAGTTTAGAAGCGAGGCTGGATTAAATGGCTTCGTACTATCTCCTCAAAAATGGATAAAAGAGACAAACGCCATCGGTATAACTTCCCAATCTGGCCGATACGGCGGTACATTTGCCCACTCTGATATAGCTTTTGAATTTGCTTCCTGGCTTTCACCAGAGTTTAAACTTTATATCATTCAAGATTATCAGCGCCTGAAACAAGAAGAGGCCTATAAAAATCAGTTAGATTGGCAAGTAAACCGCTATATTTCAAAGCTCAATTACACAATTCAAACAGACGCTATCAAAGAAAATATAGTACCAACTCTACAGCCTCATCAAATTTCTTTTGCCTATTCTTCTGAAGCCGACTTGGTTAATGTTGCTTTATTCGGTATGACTGCAAAGGAATTCAAGAAGGCCTATCCTGATAAAGAAGGTAACCAGCGAGATAATGCCACTATTGAACAGCTATTAGTTCTAAATAACTTACAAAGCCTTAACGCTGAAATGATTAAACAAGGACTATCACAAAGCAACCGACTAACTGAATTAAACAGAATTGCTAAAGAACAGCTAGACGTGCTATATAAGAACAATCAAAATGCCCTTGATAGCCTCAAAAGATTGAGCGATAAATAAGCCCATAAAGAGTTATAACACCATTTTTACCCTTAATCATATAAATTACTGACTTACTCAAAACAAATGAAAATAGGGGCTTTCTCGTAAGCCTCAGCATGATATAAACCCAACAACTCAAAACCTTTTTAATAATGGCTTGCCTGCTGTAGAAAGGTTTATCATGAATATCAAAGAAGTTATTAAAAAAGACGGTACTAAAGTATACCGCTCAAATGTTTATCTTGGAGTAGATAGCATTACAGGAAAGAAAGTTAAAACGACTGTAACAGGGCGAACGAAAAAAGAGGTTAAAACAAAAGCCCAGCAAGCCCAAAGCAATTTCAAAACTAATGGGTCAACTGTGTTCAAAAAAGTAGAAGTTACCACATACAAGGAACTTACTGATTTATGGTTAGAAAATTATCAAATGACGGTTAAACCTCAAACATTCGTAAACACGCGCCAATTTTTGAAAAACCATATTTTACCTGTGTTTGGTGATATGCAACTGGATAAGATACATATAGCACACATACAAAGCTGGGTAAACAAGCTAGCTTTCAAGATTGTTAATTATGGGGTGGCTGCCTCAATCAACAAACGTATATTACAATATGGGGTTAGTATGCAATTGATACCGTTCAACCCTGCGCGTGAGGTTATTCTACCTAGACCACAAAAGGCAGGCGCTAACCGTATCAAATTTATAGATAAGGAAGATTTGAAAACATTCCTAGACTACATGGAACGACTAGCACCCACCGCCTACAACTATTACTATGATAGTGTACTGTATAAACTGTTACTTGCTACTGGTTGCCGATATGGGGAAGCAGTAGCTCTTGAATGGTCTGATATTGATTTTGATAATGCCACTATCAACATTACCAAGACTTACAACCGAATTGTAAAGCAGGTTGGTACACCTAAAAGCAAAGCAGGGATTAGAATTATCAGCATAGATAATAAAACTATTCTCATGCTCAAACAGTACAGGAACAGACAACGTCAAGCATTTATGGAGATTGGTGCGCCTGCTCCTGCCTTGGTATTCTCTACAACGGTATCACAATACCCAAACAGTGACGCTAGAACCAAGTCACTTAGACACCGTTGCAAGGAAGCAGGTATACCACAATTTACGTTTCACGCTTTCAGACACACACACGCTAGTTTATTGCTTAATGCTGGTATCAGTTATAAAGAATTACAACATCGCCTAGGACATGCAACGTTAGCCATGACTATGGATACTTATAGTCACTTATCAAAAGAGAAAGAAAAAGAGGCGGTGTTATATTATGAAAAAGCTCTCCAAAATTTGTAAAAGTCCACAAAAAGGGGAGTAAATTCAAAACAATAGACCTAAAAACACCTCTCAAACGTTGATATTATAGGGTTTTGAATAACAAATAAGAAAAAATACTTCGTATTGACTTACTAATTTTAAAATCATTAACAGATGCTTGAAGCATCTGTTTTTTTATGCCATCAAAAAAAGAGAGGAACTTCCTCCCTTTTTTAACTATTACGACGACTTACCACATTAAACAAATTCACCAAAAGGAAAATTGCCACAAAAATAATTGTAATCGTCGCACTTGCTGGTGTTTCCCAATAATACGATGTGATAATGCCAGTTACCATTCCAATAAAACCAACTAAAACACCAATGAAAATCACTGATCTAAAGTTTTTCCCAAGTCTCATAGCGATACTTGCTGGTAAAACCATAATCGTTGACACCAGAAGAGCTCCTGCTGCCGGAATCGTCAAAGCTATTGCAATCCCAGTCACAATATTGAACAACAATGACATCAAACGAACTGGCAAGCCATCAACAAAAGCTGTTTCCTCATCAAATGTTAGAACATACATCGGTCTGATGAACAACAGAGTCAAAATCAAGACAATAACCGCAATGACAAACAAAGCAATGACCTGCCCCATGTTAATCGTCACAATCGAACCGAATAAATACTGTTCCAAATTCACACTACCAGCATTCTCTGATTTACTTGTCACAATCAAGGCGACCGCTAAACCAAGCGACATCAGAATTGCCGTAGAAATTTCAATATAGTGTTTATAAACCGTCTGCAAATATTCTAAAACAACCGCAGCGATAGTTACCACAATAACCGTAGACCACGTTGTTGATTTTCCAAGTAGAATACCAAGAGCAACACCAGCCAAAGAAACGTGACTAAGTGTATCACTCATCAAACTCTGATGACGTAGGATTAGGAAAATTCCCAGAATCGGAGCAAAAATACTAATCGCAACTACTGCCATAATGGCGCGTTGCATAAAATCATATGAAAAAATCTCAGTCAGCATTCTTAGCTCCTTTCTTTGTTAAAGTATGAAGATCGAAGCAATTCCAAGGTGTCTTTTGACTACGAACCAAGTGAATGTTACGATCAGCATAACGTTTCACCTCATCTGGATCATGCGTAATCATCAGAACAGATTTTCCATGTGTATGTGCACTGTGATGCATCAATTCGTAAAATCTTTCAGTTGTTCCAGCATCCATACCAGTTGTTGGTTCATCTAAAATAAAAATATCAGGATCTGAAGCAAAAATACGTGCAATCACAATACGTTGTTTTTGACCTCCAGATAAGCTACCAATGCGCTTATTGCGATTTTCCCACATACCAACTGATTCTAGACTAACCTTAACATGTTCTTCGTCGTGCTTTGTCAAACGACGAAACCAACCATTTCTAGGGTATCGACCAGAACGGACGAATTCATGAACCGTTGACGGAAAACCAGCATTAAAACTAGCAATCTGCTGTGGCAAATAGGCAATACGAAGTTTCTTGCCATCTTTATTTATTTTAGAGATTGTCACCTGACCACTCTTTGGTGTCAAAATACCTAATGTTGCTTTAACCAAAGTCGATTTAGCAGCTCCATTTTCACCAGTTAAAGTAACAAATTCACCACTATCTAAATGGTAATTAATTCCTTCCAAGACAGGTTCACTGTCATATTGGAAAGACAAATCTTCTACTGTAATATATCTCATTTACACCCTTCTAGCTCATCTGAAAAAGTAGTCAAAAATCTTGAAATAACTGACTGTTCTTCATCTGAAAAATTATCAATCATTTTTTTGTACACTGACAATGTCGCATGATGGTGATGAGTATGTTCATCTGCGACAGGTTTAGCAAGCTCAGTCAATTCAAAATAAGTCACACGGGCATCATCCTTATTTTTCACAGGAGCAAGCATTCCCTCTTTCACTAAACACTTAATAGCTTTCGTAACAGCGGCTTGGCTAATATTCAAACGTTTTGCCAAGGCAGAATTTGTCAAGCGTTCTTGCGACAAAAGCATCAGAATATGTTCTTGTGTATTGGTTAATTCGACACCGCTTTGACAAGTACCAAATAATAACTCGTGCTGATTTTCGGTTTTTAATAAAATTTCATTTACTAGACAATCAATTTGTTTTTCTAGCTGCATTATCAACACCCCTCTCACTTCATTAACCAGTTAATTATATCAAAAAGAAAAAGAAGAATCAATTACCTGATTCCCTTTCTTCACAATATCCGTACTTTGTAAACTTCCTTACAGAAGCCTCGCATACTATTAACCAAACGATCTGCTTTTTTCTCTGAGCGACACAAACCAAAAACCGTTGGACCACTTCCTGTCATTAAAGCAGCATCAGCCCCACACTTCATCATACGATCTTTTATTTTTTGGATAAATGGCTTGCGCTTAATCGTAATATCCTCTAAAGAATTCCCCATATGAGCAATAATCTGTTCATAATCATTAGCCAAAACAGCTTCCTTTAAAGAACCAATATCAACACGAGAAATCGTCTCACAATCAATCTCAGGAAAAACCGTGCGCGTTGAAACACCAAAATCAGGCTTAACCAAAACAACCCAAGCAGACAAAGACGTATTTAAACACTCAACAATTTCACCTTTACCAGAAATACAAGCACAACCAGCTCCTAAACAATACGGTACATCACTGCCAACTTGAAAACCAATTTCGATCATTTCATCCTTAGATAATTTTAGCTGCCATAACTTGTTTAAAGCTCTAATAGTAGCGGCAGCATCTGTAGAACCACCACCTAAACCAGCACAAATAGGAATTGCTTTCTCCAGTTCAATCTTAACACCAGACTTGATGCCATACCTATCCTTAATAAGCTGAGCAGCTTTAAAAACATCATTTTTAGCATTTAAAGGCATCTTATGATTGTTAGATTCAACAACAATATCTGAACTAGAAATCTCAGAAACTGTAATGTAATCATTTAAATCAACACTAACCATAAGCATTGATAAATCATGATAACCATCAGGCCTTTTCCCAACAATATCCAAGCCTAAATTAATCTTAGCAGGTGCCTTTTCAATAATAACCATTAAACATTCCTTTTAAAATATTACATCTATTATAACAAATATTCTGAAAAGAACACACCATAATAGCCCAGGTTCAATGAAAAACATCCTATTTTCAAGAAAACTATTTTTAAAATACAATGCATCCAAATGAGAGCAGAAAAAAAGCAACTCAATGAGTTGCTCTCCGTTTACCGCTTTTAAACTCCGCTTACCGCTTTTAAACTCCGCCAGTAGGACTCGAACCTACGACATCATGATTAACAGTCATGCGCTACTACCAACTGAGCTATGGCGGATAAATGCTAAGCGACTACCATATCTAACAGGGGGCAACCCCCAACTACATCAGGCGTGC
>OBDB01000359.1_pt1 | contig 12763 bp, 10 predicted proteins | sample 1518221 | NCBI WGS metagenome assembly OBDB01 (sample SAMN01760938, study PRJEB22395) | human gut metagenome | reverse complement strand
TGTCACCGCCACGCTCAACGGCCACGACTACGTGGACCTCGGAATCAAGGTCGACGGCAAGCTGATAATGTGGGCGGCATGCGACGTCGGCGCCACGAAGCCAGAGCAGGCAGGCACAACCTACGGCTGGGGCGAAGTGGAGCATAAGGCGAATCTGGGAGGCGGCAGTGTGTCGTACGGCCAAAAAGTGTACCGCTCAACCATCCTCGGCAACCCTAAGTATGACGCCGCTCGCAAGCATTGGGGCGGCAAGTGGCGCATGCCTACCGTGCCCGAGCTGTATATGCTTATCCGCAAATGCACGTGGGAACAGGCGGAGATGAACGGTCAGCGCGGCTTCCTGCTGACGAGCCTCAAAAACGGCAACATGCTGTTTCTGCCGTCGCTTGGCAGTGATGACATCTATTGCGATTATTGGTCAACCGACGAGTGCGACATGGAAGACAAGCTGCAGGCGTGCAAGCTGAATGCAGAAGGCGCATCGTCATGGCGTGACAGGGTTGTCATTGGAAGAAGTCTCCGTACTAACCAACTGCCAATCCGTGCGGTGTTTATACCATAAAAATCAATTGAAAAATGAGACACAACAAATTGGTTATAGCGGCCGTGGCGGCATGCATTGTGCTGTCGGCGGCTACGATAGACGCCCAGTCGTGGAAGCGCGGTCTGGGCAAGTTGAAGCAGGGCGTGGAGCAAGTGACGCGTCAAAGCAAGCCCAACACTACGCGCCAGTCGGGCGACGTGCAGGTGTCGGAGTGGCACGAGGAAAGGGCGCAAAAGAGAACGTCGGGTCTGCCGTCTTCGGTCGACACCGTTGTCAACCATCTGCGCTACCGCCTTCGTCCTGACAAAAGATATGCGGAATTTATGGGCGTCGACGACTACCTGTTCCAAGAAACGGAAGTCGTTGAGATTCTCGGTTTCGTGAATTTCAAGGGCGTACGTTGCTCTGTGACGGAAATCAACTCGGAGGCTCTTAAAGGAGAGACCGCCCATACGCTTGTCATCCCGTCGTCGGTCAAGGAAATCGGCCCGTATGCGTTTGCCTATATGAACAATTTGAAGTCGGTGAAGGTCCCGTCGAGCGTGCGCACCATCAAGCGCGGAGCGTTTGCCGGCTGCACCAACCTGAGTTCCATCACCATCGAGCCGGGCGTGACCCTCATCGAGGGAACGGCATTCGCCGGCACTGCCATCACGTCGATTACGTTGCCAAACACGGTGAAGGACCTGCAGACATACGCCTTTAGCGAATGCAAGAAACTGACAACGGTGAAATTCCCCGTCGGCATAAAGAAAATCAGCGAAAACCTGTTTGAGGGCTGCGAGTCGATCACATCGGTGGTGGTGCCGTCTACGGTTACGGAGATTGGATCCAGCGCATATTCCGGCTGCAAGAGGCTGTCGAGCGTCACGCTGCCCGAAGGACTGCTGAAGATTGGCGACGGCGCGTTTATGCGCACTCCCATCACCAAGCTTGTCATCCCGTCTACGGTTGTGGAAATGGGCACATGGGCGTTCTTCTGTCCGAAACTCACCAGCGTGACCCTGCCTGCTCGGTTCAACGACCCCATGGTGCTTGTCGACATTTTCGACAACTCGGCGTCAAAATTGTTCGGCACGTCGCAGGCCACGTTGCTGCAAGGCTTCACGTTTAAGTAAAAAACTGCCATCCAACGGCAAACCAACGGCGTGCAGACCGGCGTTTGCCGCTTCTTTGGCAGTTGACGTGCTTCCAGACAGGGAAGTCGTAGTGTATGGACGGTGAATAAATCGTAAACAATATAAATAATTGTAAATAATTAAGCCGAGAGCGGATTGAGATTCCACAAAACGGCTGAAAATGTTGATTATTCGATATTTTGTTTATATCTTTGTGCCGTTTTAACGGGACGATTATGGGACAATTACACTCCTATACTTTGGAACTGCGGGCTATGCCTGTTGGCACTCAGCAGTTTAACTATGTTGTCGACGACGCATTCTTCCAGCAAAGAGAAGAAGGCGAAATTCGTGGCGGCAATGTCGACGTGAAGTTGGAAGTGGAGCGCAAAGGCGATTTTTTCGACCTTACATTCTGGATGGAAGGAAAAATAATCACAGCGTGCGACCGTTGTCTTGACGACCTCGTGCTTGATGTCGACACCGACTATCACGTGGCGCTGAAATATGCCGCCGAGACTAACGCCGACAACGACGAAGTGATAGAAGTGGCTGAGTCGGAGCGCTACTACGACCTGACCGACATCATCTACGACACGATAGCGTTGACAATCCCGATGAAGCATGTGCATGCCGACGGCGAATGCAACGAGGCTATGGTGGCTGAACTGCAAAAGCATAGCAGACAGGCTGAAACTGAAGAAGTGAAAGAAAATAACGATCCTCGGTGGGATGCATTGAGGAAATTAATGGATAACAATAAATAATAAATAAGAAAATGGCACATCCAAAACGAAAACAATCGAAGACAAGAACAGCTAAGAGAAGAACTCACGACAAAGCTGTAGCTCCTACTTTGGTACTCTGCCCGAACTGTGGCGCATGGCACGTATATCACACTGTATGTGGCGAATGCGGATATTACAGAGGAAAAGTGGCAATCGAAAAAGAGGCTGCTCTCTAATCGGGAGTCCGCTGAATCCATTGTGGAAGAAAATTGTCCTAAATGCAATCGTTTAGGACAAATTTGTTTAACGGAGACATCTGAAAAAGATAATGTTAAGAGCTAAAATTACAGGAATAGCCTCATACGTGCCCGACTATGTGCTGACCAACGAGGAGTTGTCGCATATGGTTGACACCAACGATGAGTGGATTACAACCCGTGTGGGAATTAAAGAACGCCGCATTCTGAAAGGCGAAGGGTTGGGATCGTCGTATATGGGAGCAATCGCCGTGGAGCGGCTGCTTGCCAACACCGGAACTGCCAAAGACGAGGTGGAACTGGTGATTTGCGCCACTTCAAACCCAGACTACCGCTTCCCGTCGACTGCGTCGATTATTTCTCACAAAGCAGGGTTGACAAACTGCTATGCTTACGACATCCAGGCGGCTTGCGCCGGTTTTATCGTGGCTTTGCAGGCTGCAAACGCATACATCCGTGGCGGACTCTACAAGAAAGTGATTGTAGTGGCTGCTGAGATGATGTCGAGCATGACCAACTATGACGACCGCTCAACGTGTCCGCTATTTGGCGACGCTGCGGCAGCTGTGATGGTGGAGCCGACAGAAGACCAGACAGTTGGCATAATCGACGGTGTTTACCACGTGGACGGCGAAGGCTTGTCTCACTTGGTGATGAAGGCCGGCGGTTCGGCTTATCCTGCGTCGCACGCTACGGTAGACGCTCACGAACACTTTGTTTATCAGGAAGGTCGCGCGGTTTATAAGCACGCTGTGACCGATATGCTCACTTCGTCGCTCGACGTGATGAAGCGCAACAACCTGACTGTTGACCAAATCGACTGGTTCGTGCCTCATCAGGCAAACTTGCGAATCATCGAGGCTGTCGGTGGTCGTATCGGCGTCCCTACAGACAAGGTGCTTGTCAACATCCAGTATCGCGGCAATACGAGCGCGGCTTCAATTCCTTTGTGTCTCGACGAGAACAAGGACAAGTTGAAGAAGGGCGACAAAATCGTGCTTACGGCATTCGGTGCCGGGTTTACTTGGGGCGCGATGTATATTGTCTGGGACTGCTAAGAGAGAAAGAGCAAGACAAAATTTAATAATAAAACCGTGCGGAACGCGGCACAGGATTGATTCCCGTACCGTATTCCGCATTTTTTGTGCAAAGCGAAGAATATGGAGCATAGAGCAGGTTTCGTAAATATTGTAGGCAACCCGAATGTGGGAAAGTCTACGCTGATGAACCAACTGGTGGGCGAGCGTGTGTCGATAATCACACAAAAGGCGCAGACCACACGCCACCGCATCCTCGGCATTGTAAACGCCGACGACTATCAGATTGTGTTTTCCGACACGCCGGGTGTGCTGAAGCCGAAGTATAAACTGCAGGAGAGCATGCTCAACTTCTCGGAGGGCGCGCTGACCGACGCCGACGTGCTGCTCTACGTGACCGACGTGGTGGAGGACGCTACGAAAAACGCCGACTTCATTGCGAAGGTGGCGAAGGAGAAGGTGCCGGTGCTGCTCGTAATCAATAAGATTGACTTGCTTAAAGGCAACGCCGACCTGCTGACGGTGATGGACAAGTGGAAAGCCCTGTTGCCGCAGGCCGAGGTGTTTCCGATGTCGGCAAAGGAGAATTTCAACGTGCAGAGCCTGATGAAGCGCATCGTTGAACTGCTGCCGCCGTCGCCGCCTTATTTTGGCAAGGATGCCCTCACCGACAAGCCTGCGCGCTTCTTCGTTACGGAGATTATCCGCGAAAAGATATTGCTGACCTACGACAAGGAGGTGCCTTACGCAACAGAGGTGATTGTGGAGAAGTATGACGAGGGAAAAACCGACATCCACATCATGGCGGTGGTCTACGTGGAATGCGACAGCCAGAAAGGCATCGTAATCGGACACGGCGGGCAGAAGCTGAAACGTGTGGGAATGGAGTCGAGGCGCGACATCGAGAAATTTTTCGGGAAGAAGGTGTTTCTTGAGATTTTTGTGAAAGTGGAGCCCGACTGGCGCAACCGCGAAAACAAACTGCGCGCATTCGGATATGTTGAATAAAATTTAAAGGAAAGGAAAAGAGATATGGGACGATTAGTAGCAATTGTAGGACGCCCCAATGTGGGTAAATCAACGCTGTTCAACCGCCTTACGCAGTCGCGGACGGCGATTGTCGACGACACGTCGGGCACTACGCGCGACCGCCAGTACGGAAAGGTGGACTGGTGCGGTCAGGAGTTTTCAATTGTCGACACCGGAGGATGGGTGGTAAACTCGGAGGACATCTTCGAGGGCGAAATCAACAAGCAGGTGGCGATAGCCATAGAGGAGGCCGACGAAATCCTCTTTGTGGTCGATGCGATGAACGGTGTGACCGACCTCGACGACAAGGTGGCGGCGATACTCCGTCGCTCCAACAAGCCGGTGATTCTCGTGGCCAACAAGTGCGACTCAAACGAATGGCGCTACAACTCCGCCGAGTTTTATTCGTTCGGACTGGGCGATCCCTTCTGTCTCTCTGCAATCAGCGGATCGGGTACGGGCGACCTCCTCGATGAGATTATGAAGCGTTTCCCGCCGAAAGACGAAATAGACGAGACGGTGGAGCAGTTGCCGCGTTTCGCCATCGTAGGACGTCCGAACGCTGGAAAATCATCGATAATCAACGCGTTTATCGGCGAGGACCGCAACATCGTGACAAACATCGCCGGAACAACGCGCGACAGCATCTACACGCGCTATTCTAAATTCGGATTCGACTTCTATCTGGTCGACACTGCCGGTATCAGAAAGAAAGCGAAGGTCAACGAGGATATAGAGTACTACAGTGTGATCCGCTCCATCCGCTCCATCGAGAACAGCGACGTCTGCATCCTGATGATTGATGCCACTCGCGGCATCGAGGCGCAGGACGTAAACATTTTCTCGCTCATTCAGAAAAACAAGAAGGGGCTCGTTGTCTGTGTCAACAAATGGGACCTTGTGGAGGACAAGAGCACGGCGGCGATAAAGCATTTCGAGGCGGCGATACGCGACCGTTTCGCGCCGTTTGCCGACTTCCCTATCATCTTCACATCCGCGCTCACAAAGCAGCGTATATACAAGGTGCTGGAAACGGCCGTGGAGGTCTACAACAACCGCAAGCGCATCGTGCCCACATCGCAGCTCAACAACTATATGCAGGAGGTGATAGGCGCATATCCGCCACCGGCAAACAAGGGCAAATATGTGAAAATAAAGTATGTCACAATGCTTAAAGACCAGCGCATCCCTGCGTTTGTGTTCTTCTGCAACCTGCCGCAGTGGGTGAAGGAGCCTTACCGACGCTATCTGGAAAACAAGATTCGCGAGCAATGGGACTTCACTGGCACTCCGATAAATCTTTATATGCGCGAGAAGTAAACGCGCGCAACAACGCAAAAAAATCCGTCCCGGCAATGCTTCATACATCGCCGGGACGGTTTGTTTATTGACTATTGCAATCCGTTTACTTTACGATTACTTTTGCCACTGTGTCGGCTGCGCGTACAATGTAGAATCCTTTTGCAAGGGCGATTGTTGCTGTGCCGTTTACTGCCTGGTTGGCTACAACCTGACCGGCTGCGTTCACAACCAATACATTGCCTTCTGCATTAACCTCGATGCCGCCTTCAAGAGCGCGTACAGCTGCAGCTGTGCTGACAGTCTCAACGCTGCCGCCTTCCGGCAAGAACTTGATAGGATAAACCTGTACAGTTGATTTGTACAAACCTACTGCGCAGAGAAGATCGTATTTTGTGCCGTTTGTTGCTGACTCAACGCCCCATTTCGACTGATAGTAAACAGTGACTGAGCCTGTTGCGTCCTGCATTGACTTAGTTGTCTTTGTGCCGTCTGTTGTCTCTACATAAGTACCGGAGATGACAACAACCTTGTTTACGTCGTCAGCCTTGATTGTGCCTGCGCCAACAACGGCTGGTGTGAAGCCCTCGTTGCCTGATGCCGGTGCGAAGGTGTCGCCGTTAGGATATGTCATTTCGTAAACGCCGTTGTAGTTCTGGTATTTGCCAACTACACCTGCTGGGATAACGTCGCCTGTGTTGTAGGCTGGAACGTCCTTGCCGAAGATATACATAACGTCGCCGGCTGCGTCCTTAACGTAAGTTGCGCCGAAGCCTTCACCCTTGATCTGGGCTGTTACGACTACTGGGAATGTCCATTTGTAAGCTGGGGTGGCGTCTGCCTCGCCTGCCATGATAAACTCGGCGATGCTGCCAACCTCTACTGGGTTTGCGATTTCGTAGTTGGCAACTGCCTCTGCGCTGTTCTCAAGACCTGTCTTGACTGCATAAGCCTTCACTGCGTAGGTGCCTACCTCGCTGAGTGCGATAGGGGCTGTGTATTCTGCAGCGGCTGCGCCGTTGATTGAGTACATGATTTTTGCATCAGCGGTAGATGTTGTCAATGTGATTTCTACTGGGTTGTAGTATTTGCCCTCTGCTAAAGAGAATTTTGGAGTGGCGCATTTGGTCTCTACACCGGCTGTGTAAGTAATGACCATTTTTTGGATGAAGATCTTTGGCCATATATTGTTCTCGCCATCTTTGTATGATTCATTTTTAACGCCAAAGTTCAATTCACCATCCGCAGAACCGGTCCAGCTGATGGCATTGCCGTTGATTGTAGCTGTGCCTGTTGACAACGAAAATCCTTCGGCAGATTTTGGCAGAACTGATTTTTTCGACAAAGTGAAGTCGATTTTGGTGATAGTAGCACCGGTAGATGCAATTTTCATTGACGCGCCACTGTAAAGACGAAGCGTTTTGTCGCTATTGTAGTAAGTGGGGTTTGTTTTGCCTTCGCCTTTGCTAAGAGTAAAGGTGAAATCTGATACGTCAAATGATTTCCCGTCAAGACTTTCTTTGTCAGTCAAGCCTGCATTGGCAAATTCGATTGTTGCCTCGGCTGCATTGGCAGCGCAAAAACCTGCAATAAGCATCAAGGCAGAGAGTAAAAGTTTTTTCATATTAAATGATTTTTAAATTAGTGATTTGGAGCAAAGGTATGAATTATATTGTGGAATAACAAAATTTTTTTCATTGCATTTTTGTTAAGATTTTTCTGCGCGATTACAAAAGATTGTCAAATTACGCAGAATTTGGCGTTTGGGTGACAAAGTTGCAAGAAAATGTTGCTTTAATTTACTAAAACAGGGCTTTTTGCATCAATAAAAAAGCACGCTCGCCCAAACGTGGGAAGCGTGCTTCGGTGAGTCCTTGACAGGATTTTATTTTTCTGGTTCTGCCTTTTCGGCTGCTGCCGGCTCTACGAGCTTGATGTCAAACACGATGAAGTCGTAAGGTTTGAAGTTTTGTGGAACTTCTGCGCCCAGGTTGACGTAGAATTTGAAGTGGTCGCCAACGTGCATTGCTGTGATGCCTTCGGCAAGCATCGGATGAATCTGTCCGAACTGGCTGGCTGGCATCTGCTGTGGCTCGCCGTTGGTTGATTGAAGCACTGTGCCGTTCTTGTCGGTTACGGTAATCACTACATTGACAATGTCGCTTGCGTTGACCTTGGCGCCGTTGCCGTTCTCAAGCACTTGGTATACAAGACCGTTGCTCATTGACTTGGCTCCGTTTTTCTTCAGCGTGTTGAGGTAGCCTTCTGTCGCTTTTTTGTTTGCCTGTGCTTCCGCGTTGTCGGCGAGTTTGGCCTCTTTCACCTTGCCGATAAGGTCTTGGATGCGCGGACCGATAACGGCCATGTCGGTGTCGATGGAATCTTTGGCGATGGCAACCTTGAATGCCTCAAGCACCTTCTCGCCCGACACGCCATATTCCTTCTCCAGCTGCTGAAACTGGCTGAACATCTGCAAGCCCATCTGCAGGCCGGCGAGATATGATTTTCCTGCCTTTGTGGTGTCGGCGGCGAGAGCCACCTTCACGCCCTTGAGAAACTCTGCCTTGTCAAGGCGGAGGCTGTCAGGTGTGTACATTTCCTGTTGTGCATATTGTGCGGCGAAATATTCACCAAACGCTGTTGCGAGGCTGTCCTGTTGGGATGCGAGTGCCTGTTTGTCGCTTGAGCCTGTGCCCTTGCAACCGGTAAATGCAAGCATAAGCATTGCTACACCGGCAAAAATAAGTTTTTTCATTTTATTTGTTTTTTTAATTGTTGTTATTTCTTGATTACGCGGAGAAGTTCGACGTCGAAAATCAACGTCATGTTAGGGCCGATCACGCCGCCTGCGCCGTTAGGACCGTAGGCAAGGTCTGAAGGGATGTAAAGACGCCATTTGTCGCCTTCGTGCATCAGCTGCAGTGCCTCTACCCAGCCTGGAATCACCTGTGTGACGCCGAACGATGCCGGCACGCCGCGCTCCACGGAGCTGTCAAACACGGTGCCGTCGATGAGTTTGCCTGTGTAGTGCACCTCTACGTTGTCGGAGGCCTTTGGTGAGTCGCCTTTGCCCGACTCAATCACTTCGTATTGCAGTCCGCTCTCGGTCACCTTGATGCCTTCGCGTTTTGCGTTTTCTGAAAGGAATGCCTCGCCGTTCTTGCGGTTCACCTCGCCCTGCTTGGCTGCCTCTGCCTGCATCTCTGCCTCGAGTTTGGCGAAATATTCGTTGACGATGCGCTTTGCCTCGTCGAAGGTCATTTCTGGTTTGACACCGTCGTAGACGGATGCCACGCCGGCTGCGAAGTCCGCCGAATTAAGCGTTTTGATGCCGGTGCCCTTAAAGTTGTGTCCCATGCTCATGCCGAGAGCATAACTCAGTTTATCCATATATTGTTTTCTTGTTTAATTGTTCAGACGGCAAAATTAATGCTATTTTGCCGTAGGTGTGTAAATTATTTATCAAAAATTCCTAAACGGCTTTATTTTATGCCTACAAAGGTTGTTTTATCAGTTTTTTTGCTTTGTCAGACAGTACGTATTTTTGTCGGGGATGATTCGGCTGTTCTGGATAAAGCCTGTTGACCCAGCCTCCGCTGATTGCTGGATGCAGGTAATTGTCAAGAACATATCGCCGACTCTTTAGCGAAAGGGATTCCATAATTGCTTTAACTGTCAACTCGTTGTGCCCAATGATATTGACAAGGGCGCGAACTTGTTCACTAACTTGTTCACCAACTTGTTCACCGACTTGTTCACCAACTTGTTTTGTGAATAGAATTACTCTGACAAAATTGTTTTGGCAGATGAATTTTGGTGTTGGTAGTCCGCTCTTGACGCACTCATTGATTATAAGTTTGATTCCTCTTCCCCAACTCTCTAAATATTTTCTTATATATAGCACATTTGCTATTAGAGGGTTGGATGGGCAAGAAGCGTATTCGGAATTTAAGTTGTCAATGTCAATCCCGGAGGGGAAGATGCCCTGTATATGTTAGCATAATCGTAAAAACGGCTTTATTTTATGCCTACAAGCTCCACGTCGAAGACGAGGGTCTCGTTGGGACCGATAGGACCGCCGGCTCCTGTGCCGCGCTCTCCATAGCCGAGATTGCCGGGGATATAGAAGCGGTATTTGGCTCCTGGGCTCATAAGCATCAAGCCTTCGCTGAAGCCTGGCACAACGCGCGATACGGGAAATTCCTGCACTTGACCCTGTCCGTCGTCAAACACCGAGCCGTCGATGTGGCGGCCTTCGTATTTTACCATCGCTGTCTGGTCTTTGGTCGGTTTTGCGCCTACGCCTTTCTTAATCACTTTGTAGACCAGTCCGCTGGCTGTCTTTTTCAGCGACTTGTCGGCCTTCATCTCTTTCTCGATGTAGGCTGCGCCGGCTTTGGCGTTCTCTTCGGCTGCCTTGGTGTCGACGGCGTTGTTGCCTGGCATAGGAGAGAAGCGGTTCATGATTTTGTCCAAAGCCTCCTCGGCTGCCTTGGTGTCTACGGGTTTGTCGGCGGTCATCGCCTCTTTGAAATATTTGAGAAGAACTGCTTTGTTCAGCTCAATTTTGAATTGTGCTTTCATTCCTTCAATGGCAGGAAGCATATATTGCGCAGCCATGCCCATTCCGCCAAGACGGCTTTGCAGTTTGTCCTTTTCCGCTCCTGTGGCAGCCTGCGCCTGTTGCGACAGTGCCATACCCATTTTCTGCAGCGAGTCCATTGAGGCTGTGTTGAGGGCGGTTTTCATTCCGTCGATAAATTCGGTCTTGTTGAGAGTGGAGTCTGCCATCTGCACCATTTGCGCGCCGTAGAGCGTGCCAAGATACATGGAGATGGAGTCGCCTGTGGTCTTGACGGCTACGTTTTCGTCGTCGACATCGGCTTTTTTCGAATTGCTGCAGCCTGCCACCAATGTGACGGCGGCGACAACTGCGATAAGTAATAGCTTTTTCATTATTTTGTGTTTCTAAATTTTGTTGCAAAAATAGTCATAAATCGGTTAAGCGCACGTAAAAAGGCGGACAAACTTGCGGTTTGTTCGCCCTGTCATGCCGACAGATGCCGGCTATAGGTATTTGTCGCCGAAATTGGTCTTTACTTCGTTGACGTATTGCTTGATTTTCTGTTCTTCCGACAGTGGACAAATCAGCAGGATGTCGTCGTTGTCGGCCACAACATATCCGTCAAGACCCGACGCCACGATGAGTTTCTCGTTTTTCGCGGCGAAGATGTTGTTCTCGCAGTTGTTGAGCACGGTGCGGCAGTTGTGGATCACGTTGCGGTGCTCCGCTTTTGGCGACTTCTCGTAGTATGCGCCCCACGAGCCGAGGTCGCTCCAGCCGATGTCCACACATTCCACATAAACGTCGTTGCTCTTCTCCATCACTGCATAGTCGATGGAGATGTTGGGGCAGGCTGGAAACTCGGAGCCGATAAACTCCGTCTCTTTCGCTGTGCCGAATTTGCCCAAACCGTTGTCAAAACGCATGGCGATGTCGGGGCAGTGGTCGTGGAAGGCGTCGATGATGGCGTCGGCCGACCACAGGAAGATGCCGGAGTTCCAGAAAAACTCGCCGCTCTGCACAAACACCTTTGCCAACTCTTCGTTGGGCTTTTCGGTGAATGTCTTGACTTTCGTGATGCCGTCTTCAACCTCGTCCTTGCTGATTTGGATGTAGCCGTAGCCCGTTTCCGGACGGTTAGGCTTGATGCCGAGGGTCAGCAGTCCGCGGCGTTGGCGCGACAGGAAGTCGAAGCCTTTGACCACGCAGTCGCGGAATGCGTCTTCTTTGAGTATCAGGTGGTCGGATGGGGTGACGAGCATCATCGCGTTGGGATTGATGGCGCGGATGTGGTAGGCTGCCCAGGCGATACACGGTGCCGTGTTGCGGCGGTCGGGCTCAAGAAGTATCTGGTCGTCGGCAAGGTCGGGGAGCTGCTGTTTCACCAGCGGGGCGTAGCGTTCGTTGGTGATGGCGAGGATGTTTCTGACCGGCACGATTTCTGCAACTCGGTCAAAACTCATTTGCAACAACGATCGGCCTGTGCCGAAAAAGTCTATAAACTGCTTGGGGGCAGAAGATTTGCTGAACGGCCAGAATCGGCTTCCGACTCCGCCGCACATAATCACACAATATCTGTTTTCCATCATTGTATCGATGCGTTATTTATTGTTTTCTTGCGCTAAGGTAAGAATTAATTTGCGACAAACGAAATTATTTTCATAAAACGAGTTGTTGCGTAATCTTTTATTGGCTGAATATGATTGAATTGAACGTAGTGAAGGTCGTAACTGTCAACGATTTTGAAGCGAATTGTATTCTTCCCTTTTCATAACGTTGCAATGTGCAAAGAACGTTTTGATGTGACAATAATATGAGAATCGGACTAGTCATAAGATTGCTAAATTCTCACTTATTTGTGCTTGCTTATAATTTTTTGAGACGATTTAATCTCTATTTAAAAATGTTGTTGTATTTTTACAAACGTATTCGATTATTATACAATAAAATATGGCAAAGAAATATATGGACAGATTGAAGATAATGTTGTCGGAAATATTGGGTAAAGACTAAGCAACCATTTCTTAGTGGTGTAAAAATACTTGTCAGCCTGATTTGAAGACATTAATATGGATTTCTGATTTGCCGAGAGTGGCTGTAAATGATTTGTTGAATTAAGAATGGATTGAAGAATGACAGACGATATACTGAAACAGATAAAGGTTTTTTCGGGGCGGAAGATGCAAG
>OBDB01000357.1_pt1 | contig 12903 bp, 13 predicted proteins | sample 1518221 | NCBI WGS metagenome assembly OBDB01 (sample SAMN01760938, study PRJEB22395) | human gut metagenome | reverse complement strand
GATACACTCCATGATTTCATCAAGCACGGTGTAACATATGTTTGACAAACCAACAATGCCCTCTTCCTTTTCTGCATTTTTCCTCTTGACTTGGATCGATTTCTGTAGTATCATATCCCTTGTAATTGATTGCAAGCAGAAGTCATCCGCTTCTCACCTTACATGGCGCAGGCTACTAAGGTTTACGTATGAACTCAAGGCGGACGGCAGATGCTGTCCGCCTTTACACTTGCAATGATTTCTATTTCGGAGGTGAAAAGAATAGGTAAGGAACTTCGCATCAATGAACAGATCCGCGCCAGAGAGGTGCGTGTTGTCAGCGATGCAAATGAACAATTGGGGATCATGACGCTCCATGAAGCGATTCGCATGGCGGAAGAAAAAGGACTTGATCTCGTCGAGGTGGCACCCAATGGCCGTCCACCCGTATGCCGTATCATGAACTATGGCAAATACAGATATGAACAGCAGAAACGTGATAAAGAAGCCAAGAAGAAACAGAAGGTATTCCAGATCAAAGAAGTCAAGCTTCGTCCAAATATCGAAGACCATGATTTCTTTGTCAAACTGAAGAATGCGCAGCGTTTCTGAGGTGATGGAAACAAAGTCAAAGTGACCATCATGTTCCGTGGCAGAGAAATGACCCATCCAGAACTTGGACAGGATGTTCTCGACCGTTTCGCTAAAGAACTGGGTGATACCGTTGTTCGCGAAAAGCCACCGAAATTAGAAGGGCGCAACATGACAATGATCGTTGCCCCAAAAGCATAACAAAGGAGAGTACAAAATGCCGAAAATGAAAACCCGTCGCGCTGCGGCAAAACGTTTTACTGAAACCGGATCCGGTCAGTTCAAGAGAAACAAAGCATTCAAGAGCCACATTCTCGAAAAGAAGTCCCCGAAAAGAAAGAGAAACTTCAGAAAAGCAGCACTGGTTTCCAAGTCTGATTACAAACGTGTAGCAAGATTGCTTCCAAACGGCTAATAAGGAGGATATAAGAGAATGGCAAGAGTAAAAAGCGGCGTTACCGCTCATGCAAGACATAAGAAGATTCTGAAACTGGCTAAGGGCTACAGAGGTGCTCGTCACACCCAGTTCAGAAAAGCAAACGAACTGGTCATGAAGGCTCTCTACTATGCTAGAAGAGACCGTAGATCCAAGAAGAGAGAATTCCGTAAGCTCTGGATCGTCCGTATCAATGCAGCAGCTCGTCAGAACGGTCTGACCTACAGCAAGCTCATCGCTGGCCTGACCCGTGCTGGTATCGAAGTGAACCGTAAGATGCTCTCCGAACTCGCTATCAGCGATCCGGCTGGCTTCACCCAGATCTGCGAAGCAGCTAAAAACGCTTAATCCATAAAAATCCGTCTATGACGATCTGTCACGGACGGATTTTTATTTTGGGTGAAGGGCGCTTGACCGGAAAAATAAAAAGTGACGGGGCCCTGTGAAGTCTCTTCTGTGATCCACCAAAATAGAGCCGGTCATTTTATGCTATAATGACAGCAAAGATTCAAGCGAGGTGATGCCAATGACTATACAACAAATACTCACGTTCCTTTCTGCGAAGGGGCTGCTTCATGAGGATGAAGCGTTCACCATAGCAGGCGGGGAAGAGGCAGCATCGATCTCTCTTACGCTGCCGCATCTTCTCATCTTAAAGGATGTGACAGAAGAGGAAAAGGCCATTCTGTCATCGAGGCTTTCTATGCTGTATGAGAAAGAGAGCGCACTCATCCTCCTCTCTTCGGAAGGCCGTATTCGTAGGCTTACCATGGATGAATTCCGGCATGACCTTGGGAAGGAGCCATTTCTCTTCCTTTTCGACAGCCGCAAAGCAAGAGGGAAGGAACCTACGCCGTTCACACTGTCTCCACTCGAGGAGACGATGGATATGCTGCTGGCACCCGGTGGCTGCCCCTGGGATCGCGCGCAGGATCATAGATCGCTTCGTACCTATTTCCTGCAGGAGGTCTATGAAGTGATCGATGCGATCGACAAGGATGATATGGTGAACCTGAAAGAGGAGCTGGGCGATGTACTGCTGCAGATCGTCTTTCATGCGCGCCTCGCGGAGAAGGAAGGCTTTTTCACCATGCAGGATGTCGTGGACGGCATCAATGAGAAAATGATCCGCCGGCACCCCTTCGTTTTCGAGAAAATCACGGTGGAGGAGACGAAAAAGCTCCTCGGAGATTGGGAAACACGGAAAAGATTGGAAAAAAACCGAAAATATCTGCTTTCCGGCGTCTCAAAAGACTTGCCAAGTCTGCTTTTAGCATGTATAATTCAAAGGAAAGTTGGTTCCCATGGACTGACAGAAGCCCTCGAGAATGGCGCACTTTCTGCGTCTTGTGCTGAAGAGATCAAGGCAGCCGTAGACGGGAAGGAAGCTGTTGATAAAGAGCTTTCGGTGGGGCGTTTCCTTTTTGCGTTAGACCGTGTAATACATGCAGAAGGGGTAGAACCTGAACTGGCTCTCCATCGCTACGCCAGATATGTCATGGATCAGCTGAGAGCCTTTGAAAAGGGCCTTTTCCAGAGAGGGAAGAGCCTGATGGACATCTCGCCCGAGGAGGCTCAGGTCTTGTGGCAGGATTTCTGCCGAAAGACGGATACATCAGCGCTCCCCTAGCCCATTGGAGCTGAGAAGCGGTGTGCCCTGTGCACCACTCTTCTTTGTTGGCAAAAGCCATCATTATTAAAGGAGGATGTTTAGTTATGAACAAAACAGAACTCATCACTGCTGTCGCTCAGGAAGCAGAAATGACCAAGAAAGATGCCGAAAAAGCAGTCAAGGCTGTCATCGATGTCGTATCCGGTGCTCTTGCCAAAGGTGAAAAGGTCCAGCTGATCGGCTTTGGTACTTTCGAAGTCCGTGAACGTAAAGCTCGTGAAGGCCATAATCCGTCCACACAGGAAGTCATCAAGATCCCGGCTTCCAAGACTCCGGCTTTCCGCGTTTCCAAACAGCTGAAAGAAAAAGTCAATGTAAAACCGGCTAAAAAGGCCAGAGCTAAGAAAGCAGCTAAGAAATAAGATGGTATGGAAAAAGCCTCTTACGATATGTATCGTAGGAGGCTTTTGATTTGCAAAATATGTGACGTCGGTTATACCCAAACGTGAAAAAAAGGATGATATGCGGGCTGCTTTTCCTCAAGACGGTGCGCCCGATGATATTGAGAGTCATCGGTTGAAAGTGTAAAATTAAAAAAGATTGATGCGATCGAGGACGGAAGTTAAGAATCATACAAAGGAACGGTCAAATGATGAAGAAAAACCATGAGGAAAGGTATAAAGGAAAGCATAAAACGGAGTCACGGATCAAAATCTATTGCGTGCTCATGGGTGTGATTTCTTTTCTTTTGTGCTTTGCGGCAGGCTCGCTGATACTCCGTTATATGGAAAAAGAACAGAAAGATATGGCGATGTATACAGCGAAAATCACAGCAAGCCGTCTGGAGATGCAGCTTGAGAAGTATGTGCAGATTTTGCGTGTCAGAAAGCGGTTTTCCTTATGCGTGACGGCTCCGCTGATTTGCGCCTTTATGTTATAATCGAAGGTGGAAAAGTAACGAAAGGGAGAGACGAAATGGAGATCGCTCGTAAGTTTTACATCATGACGGCCAGCATAGGGACGGGGCACAGCCAGGCGGCGCGTGCCATCGCGGAAGCGATCCAGCGCACGCATCCAGCGGACTCGGTGCAGGTCCTTGACTTCGTATCGAGCAATCTTTTCTCCATCGATCACATCATCAAGGATGGCTATCTCAAAATGATCGACGTCTTTCCGGAGATGTATGACCATCTCTACAGTGATTCGCAGATGAGCCGCTTCGGGCAGTTCTCGCAGAAGATGTTGTCTCTTTCCTTTAAACGCAGAATGAAGAATCTCATCATGGCCACGAAGCCGGATGCGATGATCTTCACGCATCCTTTCCCGGCAGGGGCAGCAGACCTTTTGAAGGCAGCGGGCTCGATCTCGATCCCGCTGCTCGGCGTGATCACGGATTTCGATATCCACCAGCTCTGGATCGATCGCTATCTTGACGGGTATTGTGTCGCGACGCCGGATCTGAAGGACCTGCTGGAGACGTATGATATCGATGGCAGCCGCATCCATGTGACAGGTATCCCGGTGCGCCGCGCTTTTTACGAGAAAGCGAAGGAGAGAGAGGCCTTTGAAAAGGGGACGGTACTCGTCATGGGCGGTGGTCTCGGGCTCGGTAATGTCGTGGATAATATCGCCCGTCTCGATGAAGTGGAAGAGATCTCGAAATTCATCGTCGTGACCGGGAAGAATATCAGTCTCTACGAAAAAGTGGCTGCTCTTGCCGAGAAGCTAAAGCATCCCGTGGAGCTTCACAGCTATACAAATAAAGTGGCAGAGATGATGGCAAGGAGTGAGATCCTTGTGACAAAGCCGGGCGCACTTACGTGTACAGAGGCGATGGTGATGCATCTCCCTATGGTGCTGGTCAATACGCTGCCCGGACAGGAGCGTGCGAATGCCATGCATATGAAGAACCTTGGCTGCGCGGAATGGGTGAAGCGGGGAGAACTCGCAGACTCGGTACGCGCTATCCTTCGTGACCCGCTCGTTCGGAAGAAAATGGCAGATGCCTGCAGCGTCGCTCCGAGCGGCAGTGCGGATCAGGTGGCGAAGGTATTATACGATTTGGCAGGAAAGCAGTGACGGATGACCGGTAGCATTGACTGCTTTTCGCTGCTTCACTGCTCTCAATTCTGAAAGATGTGATACACATGGACTCTTTATTCGACATGTCCCCGGAGGCGGGGAAGCGGTATGCCCCCTTGGCGGATCGCATGCGCCCCAGGCGGCTTGAAGACATCGTCGGACAGGATGCTGCCGTTGGACGACAGTCTTTCCTTTATCGCATGATAGAGCGGGATACGATCCCATCCCTCCTCCTTTTTGGCCCGCCGGGATGTGGGAAGACGACGATCGCATCGGTCATTGCGGAAATGACAAAGAGCTGCTTCATCAAGGTGAATGCGACCTCGAGCGGGATCAAAGAGATCCGGGATGTCGTTTCCAAAGCGAAAGAAGAGCTCTCGTACTACCAGCGGCGGACGATCGTTTTTATCGATGAAATCCACCGTTTCAATAAGGGACAGCAGGATGTGCTTCTGCCCTATGTGGAGGATGGGACATTTATCCTCATTGGTGCGACGACGGAGAATCCCTATTTTGAGATCAACGGGCCGCTGCTCTCCCGTCTGCGGCTGATCCATCTGAAGCGGCTCACTGATGAAGCGATCGTCTCGGTGCTTCATCGTGCGCTCAATGATGAAAAGTATGGGCTGGCGATTCATCGCTATACGGCAAAACCGGAGGCACTCTCTCTTATTGCCGCCTACGCCTCAGGAGATACGCGCGTCGCGCTGAATCTCTTGGAGCAGTCGACATCCATGCTGATGGATGGAGGCTCTCTGACAGAGAAGGAGATCGGCGAGGTGGCAGGTGTTCAGATCTCCAGCTATGATAAGCAGGGTGACTACCATTACAATATCGTTTCCGCTTTCATCAAGAGCATGCGAGGGAGCGATCCTGATGCAGCGCTGCACTATCTGGCGCGTATGATCGACGGAGGAGAGAAGACGTCCTTCATTTCAAGGCGCATCATGATCTGCGCAGCGGAAGATGTGGGTCTGGCAGATCCGCGGGCGCTGCAGGTGGCGGTATCAGCGGCGCAGGCGGCAGAAATGGTCGGTTTTCCTGAGTCGCAGATCATCCTTGCGGAAGCTGTGCTCTATATTTGTCTGGCGCCGAAGAGCAACAGTGCCTGCTCCGGCATTTTTGCCGCCGAAGGGGAGGAAAAGACAAGGAAGGATTGGTCCATTCCCGCGCACCTCATGGACTCGCACTACAGCGGAGCGAAGAAGATGGGGCTTGGCATCGGATATAAATATCCTCACGATTTCGGCGGATGGGTAGAGCAGCAGTATCTTCCCGATGAGCTCGTAGGACACCAGTACTACAAGCCCCGCCCGCTCGGGCAGGAAGGCGACATGGTGCGCGCCTGGTGGGCGAGAAGAAAGGAAAGTAAGTGACTGATAGATTAGTGATTAGTGACTAGGGATTAGAAATCTAAAGTGACTGGTGACTAAATACCACCCCCGCTGAACCATCTGAACCTACAGAACCCGCTGAACCTCTTTCACATGCAAGCAAAGGGAAGCACGCCCCACGGGCTAACCCTGAACCTAAAAAAGGAGATATAACCATTTATCCATGAAAAAGAAGACAGCAAGCCGGAGACGGACGACGAGAGTGCAGAAGAGCGAGGAGAAGAGCTATGAGATCACAGGTGTGATCCTCTTCCTCTTCGGCCTTTTCATTCTCTTTAGTCTTTTTAGCGACAGTACCGGTTTTTTCGGAGATATTACGAATAAAGGCAGCCATTTCCTCTTCGGATTCGGCGCGCCTTTCTGCGCCCTTTTGATGATGTTTTTCGGTGGGCGCTATGCCGTGACATCGAAAGGAATTTCCTGGGACAGGCGCGTTGCGCTGGTCATCCTGCTGGTGCTGCTCCTCTTCATGGCGGTGCATCATTTTCTGGTTTCTTTCGGAAGAGAAATGGATATCCAGTCGATCCTCACCTATGGCGGGATCGTCGGGGCGGGATTCTGCGTCTTTTTCCATGATGCGATGGGATACTGGGGGACGACGCTGGTGCTCCTCGGGGCCATCGTGATCGATGTGCTTATGTTGACGCACTGGTCGCTTTCGCGTGGCGCGCAGAAAGTGGGCTCGAAGGCGCAGGTGCTCGGAAAGAAAACAGGCGAGAAGATCGAAGCCGCAGCCACGCGGCTCAGGGAAAAGAAAGCGGCGCTGGATGCTGCGAGAAGTGCTGCTCGGCTGGAAGTACTCGACGATAAGCCGACGGAGTTCATTTATAAGAAGAATGAAGAAAATGCGGCAGAATCGCCGGATGAGGAACTGCCGGCAGAAGATATGGCGGTCCCTGCGCAGATGCCGGATGCGGAAGAGCCACCGATTTCCTTAGAAGAGCCTATAGAAGAACCTGCCCCAGAAGTGGATAAAGAAGCACAGGAAGAGCCGTGGACGCCAGAGGAGCCGGTCAAGGATATGGAAGAGCCGCCGATACCGCCGCTGCCGGAAGCGGAGAATGAAGTGGCAGAAGAACCGCGGGAAGAACCAGCGGAAGAGCTGGCCGGGAAAGAGAAGCCGGAGGAGGACATTCATCCGATACCGCCAGCGCCCGTCTCAGCAGACCCGGCTCATCCCGCACCAGCTGCGGAAATGGGGCCGGTGTATCAGTTCCCTCCGCTCTCGCTTCTTCATGCGGGGACGAATGCGGGACAGGGAGAGGCAGATGCAGGACAGAAGGCGGCACTCATCGAGTCGACGCTTGCCAGCTTCGGAGTCCGGGCGAAGGTCGTTCACTACAGTGTAGGGCCGACGGTGACGCGTTTCGAGCTCAAGCCGGAAATGGGCGTCCGCGTGAGCAAGATCGAAGGACTTTCGAATGAGCTCGCCATGGCGCTTGAGGCGACACATATCCGCATCGAAGCCCCGATCCCCGGAAAATCTGCGGTCGGCATCGAGATCCCGAATACGAAGGCGGCCTCTGTGCCGCTTCATGATGTGCTTGCCAGCGATGCCTTTCAGCATGGCAAGGGCCACATCCTTGTGGCCTTGGGAAAGGACATCACCGGGAAGACGGTCGTGACCGATCTGGCGAAAGCCCCGCATCTTCTGATTGCAGGCTCGACCGGCAGCGGCAAGAGCGTGTGCATCAATTCCATCATCACGAGCATCATTTATCATAGCCGCCCGGACGAGGTGAAGCTCATGCTCATCGACCCCAAGGTGGTCGAGCTGTCTGTCTATAATGGCATTCCGCATCTGCGCACGGAAGTCGTGACGGATATGAAGAAGGCGCAGGGCACATTGAATTGGGCTGTCCGTGAAATGGAGGCCCGTTACCAGCTCTTTGCCGGGGCGAAGGTGCGAAATATCGAAGGGTATAATAAGCTGTATCCTGACAAAAAGATGCCCTATATTTTACTGATCGTCGATGAATTTGCCGACCTCATGAACGTCGCGGCCAAAGAAGTCGAAGTCCTGATCCAGCGTCTGACGCAGAAAGCGCGTGCCGCAGGCATCCATCTGATCCTTGCGACACAGAGACCGTCAGCCGATGTCATCACCGGCGTGATCAAATCAAACATTCCGAGCCGTATCGCATTCATGGTCGAGTCGGGTCTCAATTCCCGTATCATTCTCGATGAGGGCGGTGCAGAATCGCTGCTCGGCAAGGGCGATATGCTCTTCAAGCAGGCGGGAGCGCTCAGTACTGTCCGTATCCAGGGAGCGTTCATCTCGGACGAAGAGGTCGAGGATGTGGTGAACTATGTCAGGGCGGAATGCATCCGTCAGGAAAGCCATGTCGTCTATGAGCCGATCGATCTTTCTATCCCGGAAAAAACAGAGAAAGAGGACGAAATGGTCGAAGAGCAGGATGATCTCATGCCGGAGGCTTCGGAATGGGTGCTCGATACGAAGCGTGCTTCTGTCTCCGCTCTCCAGCGCCGATTCCGCATCGGGTATACCCGGGCCGGCCGTCTCATGGATACCATGGAGCGCCTCGGTATCGTAGGCCCTGCGGAAGGGGCAAAGCCAAGAGACATTCTTGTCGATAAGGAGCAGCTTTCTGATATTCTTGCAGGCGGGAAGAAGGAAGAGCCTTCGGACTAGAGAATCGGTCTTCACCTGTATGGCGTTTTCTGAAAAGAGTGCCATACTTGTGACTGCGGATCGGGGATCAGCTGCACGTTTCCTCCGCTTCTCTGATAGAGCCTGTATCGAAATGAGGTGATCCATCTTGAAACGTCTATGCTCCGTCTTACTGTTTCTCCTGCTGGCAGGCGGTGCTTTTTGGGGGATTCTTTGCTATGCGAAGAATTTGGAAGCAGAGCGGCGCCAGGAACAGCATCCTGTGAGCAAGGTCGTCGTGCTGACGGATCTTTCACCGGATGTGCTGGATCCGGTGAAAGACGCTTTTTATAAAGAACAGGGGCTTGCTGTAGAGATCTCCTATGTATCTGGCGCAGATCTATTAAAGAAGACCTCCGCTGAGGAAAAGGCAGCGGATGTGGTGATCACCAGTCAGGATATCCTGATGCGGATGAAAGAGAACGGAGAGCTCGCAGCCTATTCATCCTCGCGTACAGATACGGCGCTGAATCTTTTCAAGGATGAAGAGGCGTATTGGACAGGTCTTTGGGTGGATCCCATCGTGTTTGCGGTGAATCCGGATTTTCTTAAGAAGCAGAAGCCATTTTCCTATACGTGGGCAGAGGTCTTCACGAGGGAAGAGGCACAGCTTTCGATGACGGACTTCATCGCCGCCGAGATGTCGAAGGATCTCCTGATGTGTCTCATCGAGCACTTCGGGCCAGACTATGCGATGGAACTCTTGGGCAGGGCGCAGCAGCATCTTGTACAATATGGGAAGTATCTCTCTACGCCGTCCCGTATGGCGGCGATGGGAAAGTGCGATATCGGGATCTCCGGGCTGAATGAAGTCCTTCGCACGAAGCGGGAGAAAATGCCTGTCATGATCATTTATCCGGAGGATGGCGCTCCCTGGTACCTCTATGGGACAGGGCTTCTGGCAGAAAGCGCACATCCTGAGCGAGGCGAGCGCCTGATAGACTGGCTTCTGGACTCGGCGAAATATAAAAGCATCATGGAAAAGAACGGGAACTACTTCATCTATGTGAATGATGATGCGGCAGAGCCAGATGCGGCCGGCAATGAACTCGTTTTTTGGGAATTAGAAAAAAGATATCTGGATGAAGGCAGAAAGGATCTGCTGAATCTATGGGGAGAAAAAGTACGATTTGGAGGAACAAAGAAGTGACGAAGAAATTAGGATTTATCAGCTTGGGCTGCTCGAAGAACCTGGTCGATACGGAAATGATGGTGGGCATCATGGAGAAGGCCGGCTATGAACTGACCGAAGATCTGGCAGAAGCGCATGTCATCATTATCAATACCTGCACATTCATCGATCCGGCTAAGGAAGAGTCGATCCAGACGATTCTGGAAACGGCGGAATACAAGAAAACCGGTGTCTGTGAACGGCTGGTGGCTGCCGGCTGCCTCTCACAGCAGTACAAGGAAGCGCTTGCGAAGGAGATCCCGGAAGTCGATATTTTCATCGGTACAGACTCCTGGCAGGATATTCTGGATGCCGTGAATGAATCCTATGCCAATGGCGGAGAAAAGGTGTTTAAATTCGGCACCATTCCCTGCGCGAATGAAGAGCTCATCCCGCGTGCATCGCTGACGCCGAAATATACCGCCTATGTGAAGATCGCTGAAGGCTGCAGCAATGGCTGCACGTTCTGCTACATCCCCTATGTACGCGGGCCGATGAGAAGCCGCCCGATCTCTTCCATCGTCCATGAAGTGAGACGTCTGGCGGCTGAAGGGGTGCGTGAATTCAACCTCATCGCGCAGGATCTTTCCTGCTACGGACGCGACCTCGAGACGAATCTTGCAAGCCTCCTTCGTGAGCTCGTCAAGATCGAGGGTGTGAAGTGGATCCGTCTTTTCTATCTCTATCCGACATACTTTGATGATGAACTCTTGGACGTCATCCTGCACGAAGATAAGATCTGCAAGTACGTGGATATCCCGCTCCAGCATATCAGCAATGCCGTGCTCACTCGTATGCACCGCCGCGATTCCTCGGAGAGCATCTATGCTCTTCTTCGCAAGCTCCGCGCTGCCAGACCGCGCATGACCATCCGCACGACGCTCATGGTCGGATTCCCCGGAGAGACAGAGGCTGATTTTCAGGAGCTTTGTGACTTCATTCGGGAGATCAAATTCGATGATATGGGGGCCTTTACATTCTCCCCGCAGGATGGTACGCCTGCGGCGCGCATGACAGATCAGATCGATGAAGAGGTGAAGGAAGACCGCTACCATCAGCTGATGGCGATCCAGGCCGGGATTTCGGAAGAAAACAATGAACGCCTCATCGATACCGACGCGGAAGTCCTCGTCGAGAAAATCATCGAGGATGGCGAAGGTCATAGACAGGCCAAGGGCCGTACGTCCTATCAGGCGCCCGAAGTCGATGGGAATGTGTATATCGACGACCCGGGAGATCTCAAGCCGGGCGATTTCGTGAATGTCCATATCATCGACGGATATGCGTATGATCTGATCGCAGAAGTGAAGGAATAAAAGATTCAAGGTTCCGGTGGATGGGTTCAAGGTTAGCCCACGGGGTGCGCTACTCCTTGATTGTGAATGAAAGCCTCGATTGAATGAGAAATTAGAAATGAGAAATGCGAAATGGTAGTGCGGCGCATAAAAATATAGAAGCGCCGCGGAGTATAAATAGGGCGATGCCCGAAAGTAGCATTCAAGTCACCAGTCACTTCTACCCCCAACCCCTTTTCTTTCGACAGCCCATCAAGGAGAACATGCATGATCACTGAAATCATTACCACTGGCACCGAGCTCCTGCTAGGGGAGATCGATAACGAAAACAGTCGTTATCTGGCGGAGCTCATGAATGAACATGGATTCACTGTCGCCTTTATGACGACGGTGGGGGATAATCCGGAGCGGATGAGAGCGGCCTTTGCTACGGCACTCTCCCGAGCAGATCTTGTCATCACTTCGGGCGGCCTTGGCTCAACGCAGGGAGACATCACGAAAAAGATCGGAGCCGAGGTACTGGGACTTCCCTATGTTCTCTTTCCGGAAGAGGCAGTGCATCTTGCCGCGTACTACAAAGAAAAGGGACGCCCCTATCTGCCTTCTTTATCGCGCCAGGCGTGGTTTGCTGAAGGCGCGGAGCTCCTCAGGAATGAAGCCGGCTCTGCCAGTGGCTCTCTCCTTTCGCATCATGGGAAATTTCTGGTACACCTTCCCGGACCTCCTTTCGAGATGAAGCGGATGGCAGAAAAACACATGCTCCCCTCGCTCAAAAAACGGTTGGGAGAGATGGGGACGATCCGCTCCATGATCCTGCCGATCCCCGGCAGGACGGAGGCGGAGATCGAAGAGACCATCATGGACCTCATCAGGGCGCAGGGAAATCCCACCATCGCCCTTCTTGCACGACCGGGGTATATCGCCCTTCGTGTGACGGCAAAAGCGGAAACGGCAGAGGCGGCCTATGCGCTGATGTCGCCGCTGGTGACAGAGCTCAGGAAGCGACTCCCCATAGCTGACTATCACATCGAGCAGCATGTGCGGGAAGACCTCGTGGTTCTTCTGGAGAAGACGCATCTTTCCATAAGCGCTGCCGAGTCCTGCACTGGCGGTCTCATCGGAAAGCTGATGACGGATCTTCCGGGCAGCTCGGCTTATTTCAAAGGAAGTGCGGTCACATACTGGAATGAGGCCAAAGAAAATGTGCTGGGGGTCTCTTCGGAGACACTTTCCCGCTATACGGCAGTCAGCGGAGAAACGGCAAAAGAGATGGCAGAGGGCAGCCGCCGCCTGTATGCATCAGACATTGCAGTCTCGACGACAGGCTACGCGGGCCCGGGAAGAGGGGAACGCGGCGAGCCCGAAGGCACCGTCTTCATTGCCGTCGCGGGCAGTCGCGGTACGGAGGTCCATGAAGAACATTTTCTGGGCTCGCGAAAAAGTGTCCGCTATGCTGCTGCAGAGAAAGCGATGTACTATGTGATGGAGTACATCAGGAAACGGATGGGGAAGTAAGCAGCAGGCGCTTTCCCGCGCAGCATTTTCCGCGCAGCAAAAAAGACACACTCTCTTTTTGATCAGCCCCTGTCAAGTTTATAAAGGAGAATATGGATGAAGCTGTTTTTATGTTCGCACTTTTCAAGTGTAGGAAGTTTGATAAAAGAAGAAATTG
>OBDB01000337.1_pt1 | contig 13547 bp, 10 predicted proteins | sample 1518221 | NCBI WGS metagenome assembly OBDB01 (sample SAMN01760938, study PRJEB22395) | human gut metagenome | reverse complement strand
CCGAACCGAACTTTAATTAGCAAGATTTTCAAAGATCTCTCGTGCTTACAGCGTATAGCTGCTTAGCACATTATTGAATTATTAACGAACTATTGTTGTATATATTCAGAAAAATAAAAAAAGAGCAACACTTGCCTCTCATTTTTTGAGAACAAGCATTGCTCTTTTGATTGAATTATCGTTTTATCCGAAGTTATCGTACATGATGCTCTCAGGATCTACTCCGAGAGAATCCAGATAATCTGTTACTGTCTTGATCAGCATTGGAGGTCCGCAGAGATAGTACTCGCAATCCTCTGGTGCCTCGTGATCCTTCAAGTAGGTATCACGGATGCAGTTAACAGCAAATCCCTCGTAGTACTTCACGCCCTGAGCATCTGCCACTGGGTCCTTGCGGTCCAATGAAAGATGGAAGTGGAAGTTAGGGAATTCCTTCTCAAGCTCCCAAAAGTCTTCCAGGAAGAATGCCTCACCCAATGCACGCGCTCCGTAGAAGAAGTGAAGCTCACGGTCGGTAGTGTGCAGGGTCTTGGTCATGTGCATAATCTGCGCACGCAATGGAGCCATACCGGCACCACCACCAATCCAGATCATCTCCTTGCCTGATGTGAAGTTAGGATGGAAGTCTCCGTAAGGACCACTCATCATTACCTTGTCGCCTGGCTTCAGAGAGAAGATGTAAGAAGAAGCGATACCTGTTGGTACGTTCTGGAATCCTACCTGTGGACGTGGCAAGAATGGAGTTGTGGCGATACGTACGGTCAGGGTGATAATGTCACCCTCGTCAGGATAGTTCGCCATAGAGTAAGCACGAACGGTAGGCTCTGGATTGTGAGCCTTGAGAGAGAAGATGTTGAACTTCTTCCATGCTCCGATGTACTCCTCGCCAATGAGATCCTTGTCGAAATCCTTGTCGTAATCGATGCAGTCGTATGCAGGAATCTTGATCTGAGCGTAAGAACCCGGAACGAAGTCCATGTGCTCGCCTGGAGGCAGAGCCACCTTGAACTCCTTGATGAATGATGAAACGTTCTTGTTGGAGATAACCTCGCACTCCCACTCTTTCACGCCCATCACACTCTCAGGCACCTTGATCTTCAGGTCGCCCTTCACCTTGCACTGGCATCCCAGGCGCCAGTGGTCCTTAATCTGCTTGCGGGTGAAGTGAGGCTTCTCAGAATCGAGAATCTCACCGCCGCCCTCGAGCACCTGAACCTTACACTGGCCACAGCTTGCCTTACCGCCACAGGCAGAAGGCAGGAAGATGCCGTTCTCATTCAGCGTAGTCATCAAACTGCTGCCCTGAGGCACGTTGATGGTCTTGTCGCCATTGATTACGATATTTACATTTCCGCTAGGGCTCAGATACTTCTTAGCCACGAGCAGAATGATAACCAGCAGGAGAATCACCACGAGGAAAACTCCGATACTAGCCAATATAAATGATGTATTACCCATATCTATAGTCCTCCTATTTTAGATTTTCAAGCCTGAGAAGCAAAGCATAGCCATTGCCATGAGGCCTACTGTGATAAATGTGATGCCGAGTCCCTGCAATGGCTTTGGCACGTCGCAATACTGCATCTTCTCGCGGATGGCTCCCATCAGAACGATGGCGAGAGTCCAACCCAGACCGGAACCTACGGCATAAACGATGCTATCCCATACAGAGGTAATAGCCTGAGTATTGGTAGGCTCCATCAGGATGCGCTGCTGCATGAAGAGCGATGCACCCATGATGGCACAGTTTACGGCAATCAATGGCAAGAAGATACCCAGCGCTGCATAGAGCGATGGTGAGAACTTCTCTACAATCATCTCTACCAGCTGCACGATACCGGCGATGACGGCGATGAAGAGGATGAAGCTCAGGTAAGTGAGGTCAACACCCAGAATGCCATCGGCGCTGAGCACCTTGGTCTGCAACAGGTAATCTACAGGCACGGTGATGAGCAACACGAAGGTTACTGCCAAGCCCAGGCCCAAAGAGGTCTTCACGTTCTTGGATACTGCCAAGTATGAACACATACCCAGGAAGTAGGCGAAGATCATGTTATCGACGAAAATCGAACGGAAAAACAAACTTATTGCGTGCTCCATCTTACTTCTCCTCCTTATAAATATAGGCACGATGTACCCAGATTACACATCCAACGAGAATCAATGCCATGGCTGGCATGGTCATCATACCGTTGTTAACATATCCGAAGTTGTAAGCTCCCTCCGGTATCAGCTGGAAACCGAGCAATGAGCCGCGGCCCAGAAACTCACGAACAGCACCCACAATCACGAGGATGAGGGCGTAACCCAAACCATTACCTACACCATCGAGGAATGAAGGCCAAGGCTTGTTCATCATGGCGAACGCCTCCAAGCGACCCATCAGAATACAGTTAGTGATGATCAGACCCACATACACGGAGAGCTGCACGCTCACGTCGTAGGCGAAAGCCTTCAGCACCTGGCTCACGATGGTAACCAGGGCAGCAACTACCACCAACTGGACGATGATACGGATGCGCTGAGGGATGGTGTTGCGGATGATGGAAATAATCACGTTAGAGAATGCCGTGATGATAGTAACGGCAAGTCCCATCACAATGGCTGGCTTCAGCTGGGAAGTAACAGCCAGGGCACTACAGATACCAAGCACCTGAACGAGGATAGGGTTGTCGCCGTTCAGTGGCTTGATGAATGCCTCCTTATTTTGTTTACTAAATAATGCCATAATTTCGCTTAATTATTTAATGAATTTAGCAAGACCTTCCTTGAGCATTGCATCCACACCATCGGATGTCAATGTAGCACCGGTAACGGCATCTACATTGTTAGGGTCGCCGGCAGGAGCGTCTTTCTCAACGCCCAGAGCGATGCCCTCTACTCCATCCTTGTGAATCTTCTTGCCCTGGAACTTCTGCTGCCACTTCAGGTTGTCCTTGATTTCAGCACCAAGTCCGGCAGTCTCGCCTTCGTGGTTGAAATATACGCCATAGATGGTGTTGTTGTCGGCATCCACGGCGATGAAGCCTGAAATGCCGCCCCAGAGACCCATACCCTTTACAGAGTAAACGGTCTTCTTCTGACCATCAATCTCGCACTCGTAATACTTCATGCCGTCCTTCTCCTTCTCGTCCTTCACCACCTCTTTATATTTGGCAGCCGCAGTAGCGTTGTCAAGGTCGCGCAGGTTCAGCGAGTTGAGAATCTGCTTCTGAGTATCAAGAGCCACGTTGGCATCCTGTGTTGCCTTCAGCGAAGAAGACACGAACGCGAGCAGGAATGCCACGATTACCACGATGATAACCGAATAGATAATAGTATAGCTATTTGAATTTGTCTTCATATCTACATTCCTCCTACATTATTTAATAGCACGTTTAGCACGGCGTGAGATGTTGCCCTGAACTACACAGTAGTCGATGAGTGGAGCAAACATGTTGCCAAAGAAGATAGCGAGCATCATACCCTCTGGATAACCTGGGTTCATCACACGTACGATAACGGCGATGGCCCCGATGAAGAATCCGTAGAAGTACTTACCCTTCTCAGTACGGGCTGAGGTTACAGGGTCGGTAGCCATGAATACGGCACCGAAGCAGAAACCACCGAGAATGATGTGCTCATACCAGGCGATAGGTGTCATGCCGAGAGCCTGGAAGATAAGCGCCATCACGATGCCGCCTGCGAATACGCTGCCCATGGTCTTCCATGATGCGATGCCTGTCCAGAGAAGGATGATGGCACCGATGGCAATGGCGATGACTGAAGTCTCACCGATACAGCCAGGAATGAAACCGATGATAGAATCGCAGAGACTAGCTGAAGGCATGCTGCCCTGAGCCAGCTGACCGAGAGGAGTAGCAGCTGTGAAGCCATCAGGCAGGGTGTTACCCAGACCGAAGATAGCATCCTTAGCCACCCAGACCTTATCACCACTCATAGCCAATGGATATGAGAAGAAGAGGAACATACGGGCACCCACAGCCACATTGAAGATGTTCATACCGGTACCACCGAAGATCTCCTTGCAGAAGATGACTGCGAAGGCGCACGCCAGGGCGAGCATCCACAGCGGTGTAGAGATAGGAATGATCAATGGGATGATGATACCGCTGACGAGGTAACCCTCCTGGATTTCCTCGTGCTTCCACTGAGCCCAGGCAAACTCGATGCCGAGACCCACGATGTAGCTAACCAGCAACTTAGGGAGGACAGCCAGGAATCCGAAGCCGAAGACCTCGATGAAGCTGGCAGTATCCAGTGTACCTGCAGCCTTGAAATTCTGGTATCCCACATTATACATACCGAAGAGCAAAGCAGGAATCAGGGCGATTACCACAAAGCTCATGATGCGCTTCGAGTCGATGGAATCGTGGATGCTGGCTCCGCTCTTCGCTGTCGTATTAGGCACGTACAGGAAGCTCTCAAAACCGTCAAACACGCTCTCGAAGGCATGCAGCTTACCTCCCTTCTGGAAGTTAGGCTTTATCTTATTGAGATAATTTCTTAATGCACTCATTATTTTAATAATTAACAGTACTAAAAACTAAGCGTTCTCCTTGCGCAGGGTATCCAAGCCCTCGCGTACAATCTTCTGCAATTCGAGCTTAGATGAATCCACGAACTCAGCCACAGCAAAATCTTCAGGACTTACCTCGTAGATACCGAGCTGCTCCTGCTTGTCGATATCGCCGGCGATGATTGCCTTGATGAGATACTCACCATAGATGTCCATCGGGAGCACCTTGTCATACTCGCCGCTCATGATCATGTGGCGCTCGCCACCCTTCACGCGGGCATCGAGATTATACTCCTTCTTCTTGCCGAAGAGCCAGGAGAGATATGAACGCGATGTAGAGAACTGATCGGTACGTGGAAGAATCCAACCCAGCATCTCATCGTTGTCATCACCCTCTGGGATGGCTGTAATCTCTGATGTATGACCACCTACAAAATCGGCTGTGGCCGTCTTTACACCGGTAAGAGGATTACCATTGATAAGTCTCACATGGTCAGTAGCTTTCAGCTGATTGGCTACAAAACTGCTTAAAGGTGTACCTACCAATACTTCAGCATAGCCAGGAGTCTTGATTTCACTACCAGCCACAGCTACAGTCTTGTGCAAATCAACCTTACCTGTCAGGAAGAGTCTTCCGAAGAAGATAACCGATGCTGGATCTACTGTCCAAACCACCTCGCCCTTGTTTACCGGGTCGATGTTGTTCACCTGTACGCCTACATTACCTGCCGGGCAAGGACCGTCGAATACATTGAGTTCTACGTTCTTAGCCTCGCCGAGCGCATTGCTGTGCTGGTCAACGCCAACACCGAGATAAGTTTTCGCAATCTTGCTCAAGGCTGTCAAACCCGTCTGGAAAGCCTCTTCGTTGCCTTTGAGTTCTACCTCAAAGTCGGCTGCGAGCGGCATGTCGCGGAGGGCAGAAACGAAAATTGCCTTAGGCTTGGTGTCGGGAGTTGTGGACACAGCATAAGGCAACTGGTTGATGTATCCGAAGAGACCAGCCTCAAGCAGCGCCTGCTTGACAGCCTCACCGTCTAACGCATCAACGTTTTTCTTACCAAAATCCGTAGAGGTCTGTACTGCGTCGGCCTTCACCTTCACGCAGAGCACCTTTCGGCGCTCACCTCTCTCAATGGCGGTTACTTCTCCGCTCACTGGCGAGGCAAACTTCACCTCCGGGCAAGCCTTGTTCACAAACAAGGCATCTCCGGCATTGACATGCTCGCCCTCGCGTACCACTACCTTAGGAGTCACACCCACGAAAGCCGCAGGAACCAGCGCATACTCGCCAGCCTGAGCCACCTGGAGCGTTACATCCTTGGAAGCCTTACCCGTAAGGTTAATGTCCAAGCCTTTACGTAACTTAATTACATTTGCCATAACTACATTAAAAAATATTAAATAAAATTTACTAATCACTTCAAGATATATGCGTCAGCGCCCTCATCAAGACGCTATACTGACCATCTGCCATAAAACATATATTTTATCTTCTTCTATGCTGAAACTTCTAACGTGCTGCAAAAATAGTGAAAAAAAGTGATATAAAAAAGAAAATTGTGTGAATTATTCGATTTTATGCCGATTTTTCAGTAATTTTGTCGCAAAATTCAAATTAGTAACATTTTTGTAAACTAGAGAAAGCAACTCTGAAACATTTAAAACATATCATCAATAGCATTATATGGACGCTGGCTGCTGTCTATTTCTTGCTTGTCGTACTGTTGCACGTGCCACCAGTACAGGCCTTCATCGGCTCTGAAGTAGCCGGTGCGCTGGCTCAGAAATTCGGCACTCAGGTAAGTATCGGAAAGGTGAATCTGGGCTTCTTCAACCGCATTATCATAGATGACGTGATGATGCTCGACCAGAAGGGCGACAGCATGATCTGTGCTTCGCGCGTATCGGCAAAGCTCGATTTCCTGCCTTTGAAGGATGGCAAGATTTCGGTTTCATCTGCCCAGCTCTTCGGGCTCAATGCCAACATCTACAAGCAGGATGCCAAGAGCCCGATGAACATCCAGTTCGTGCTCGATTCGCTGGCTTCGAAAGATACCACCCGCCATACTCCGCTCGACCTGCACATCGGAAGCCTGATTATCCGCCATGGTGCCGTTGCCTACAACCAGCGCGATATTGCGCCTGAGCCGGGCGTCTTTTCGCCGCAGCATCTAGGCATCACCGACCTCTCTGCCCACATTATTCTGGGCCATCTCACAGACAAGGATATCCATTTGGCTGTCAAGAAGATAGCGCTGAAAGATAAATCAGGACTTCAACTCAGAAATCTGAGATTCAAACTCGATGCCGACCAGCAGCAAGCCCTGCTCAGAGACTTCAGCATCGAGTTCCCTCATTCGCAATTGCAGTTTGATGACCTGCGCGCTACCTACCGCATCGAGAACAAGCATATCGTAAAGCCTACACTCCAGTTTCAGGGCGGCATCAAGCCATCCGTCATCACGCTTGCCGATATTGCTTGCTTCGTGCCTGAACTCCGCAAGTTCAAGGATGCCCTGCAGCTTCATCTCCAGTTTTCGGGCACCAGTACATCTGCCCGCATCCATAACCTCGAATTCAAGACTCAGAGCGGCAGTCTGATGCTCAGGGCTAACGGCCGTGTGAGCGATTGGGACCGCCTTCTGCGCTGGAAGGCAAATATCTCAGCCCTCAAGATATCAGGCGATGGCATCGGAGAGGTTTCCAGAAATCTGGGCAAACGCATCAGCATTCCGAAAGAAGTGCTGCGCCTGGGCGACATATATTATATAGGTGAAGTATATGGTGCTGGCAAGAAGGCAGGCACCCGCGGCCAGCTGAAGACCGGCGTGGGCGAAGTAGCCATCAAGGCCGAAAAAGCCGGCTCCGAGCTCAAGGCTAGCATCAACACCCAGGGCATCAACCTGGGCCGAATCCTCGACAACGGGCAGTTCGGCATCCTGGCAGCATCGCTTTCGGCTCACGGCAACAAGCAACATTTCTATGCCAAGGGCAGCATTCCGCGCTTCGATTTCAACAAGTACAGCTACCGCAACATTCAGATAGACGGCAGCTATAACCGGGGATTGCTCGAGGGACTCGCATCCATCGCCGACCCTAACGCCAACATCCAGGTAGAAGGCTCCTACTCCATCCCGCGCAAACAGTATGCAGCTACTGCCCATGTACAGCATCTGCTGCCAACCATCCTGGGACTGAAGGTTTCTGACAAGACCTACAGTCTCGATGACATCACCGTAAGCGCCAAGAACCAGGGCAAGGACAGCTATTTCGACCTTGAAGCCCCGTTCGCCAGCATCCATGTTAACGGAGAGTACGATTACGCTACCCTCACCAAGAGCTTCACCAACCTGGTAGCCAGCAAACTGCCTACCCTTCCGGGCATCGGCAAGGTAGACAGGAGTGCGAAGAACCATTTCACCTTCCAGGCAGAAATCACCTCTACCGAGATACTGCAGCGCATGCTGGGCATTCCGCTGAAGATAGAGCAGCCCGTCTTTGCCGATGGATTCATGAACGATGCCGAGAAAACTGTCAACATCTATGCCAGCGTGCCTGACTTCAGCTATGACGCAAAAGACTATCATGGAGCCAAAGTGCGACTGCATACCATCAACGATTCGCTCAAGGTAGATGCGCAGATCAGGCAGGGCAAATGGGGAGATAACGGACCGGGCATCCACGTAAAGGCAGCCGCTGCCGACAACCAGCTCTTCGCCAAGCTCTTCTACAACAACCATTCGGCCAAGCTCCCTATCCAGGGCATCATCGATACGAGGGCGCAGTTCTTCAAGAACGAAGATCATGTTTCTACCGCCCACGTAACCATACACCCGTCTGAAATCAGAATCAACGGCACACCGTGGAAGGTTCATCCTGCCGACATCATCTACAGCAAGAAGCGCCTGCTGGTAGACCATTTTGCCGTGAGCCACGACCAGCAGCACGTCATCGTTTCCGGTCTTGCCACACCCGAGAAGACCGATTCTATCGTAGCCGACCTGAAGGATGTGGATGTGGCATACGTGCTGAACCTCATCAATTTCCATTCGGTAGATTTCACCGGCAAGGCTTCGGGCAAGGCTATCATCAAGAGCCTCTTCAACGACCCTGATGCCTACGCCCAGCTAGACGTGAAGGAGTTTACCTTCGAAAACGGACCGCTCGGTGTACTCCATGCTGGTGTCAACTTCAATAAGGAGCTTGAACAGATTGATATTCATGCAGTTGCCGATGATGGTCCGGAGCATCAGACGCTCATCAACGGATACGTCTCGCCTAAGCGCAACTATATCGACCTGGGTATCGATGCCCAGGGCACCAGCATGAAATTCCTCGAGAATTTCTGCGGCAGTTTCATGAACCAGGTAGAAGCCTGGGGCGATGGTCATCTCAATGTGGTGGGCGATTTGAAAAGCGTCAATCTCGTAGGCGATATTACCGCTCATGGCAAGGTGCACCTCAAGCAGCTCAACACCGATTATACCTTCGATGCGCTCCGTGCCCACGCTATCCCAGATGATATCCTCATAGAGAATGATACCATCTTCGACCGCAACCGCAACATAGCCATCCTGAGCGGAGGCATCCACCACAAGCACCTCACAAGGCTGAGCTACGACCTCGATATCAAGGCGCACAACTTCCTGGGCTTCGATACCCGCGAGTTTGGCGACAACACCTTCTATGGCACCATCTATGCCACGGGCGAGGTAGGCATCCACGGCAAGAGCGGCGAAACCGTCATCGATATCAACGCCGAGCCCGAACCGGGCAGCATCTTTGTATATAATGTGGCAAGTCCGGACGCCATCAGCGACAAGAGCTTTATCCACTGGCACGAGATTGTGCCGGATATCATGGACAGCCTGAACGGGGCTCCAACCACGAAACAGAGAGAGGATGACATCGATTTCGAATCGGATATGCGCATCAACTTCCTCGTAAACACCAACCAGAACCTCACGCTCAAGCTGATTATGGACGAGCAGTCGGGCGATTACATCACCCTGAACGGAGATGGCGTAATTCGCGCCAACTACTTCAACAAGGGCTCGTTCGACATGTTTGGCAACTATGTGGTAGACCACGGCACCTACAAGCTCACCATCCAGAATCTCATCAAGAAGGAGTTCGAGTTTATGCCGGGCGGCACCATCGCCTTCGGTGGCAACCCATACAACGCCCCACTCAACCTGCGGGCTAAATATACCGTAAACGGAGTGCCGCTGAGTGACCTACGCATAGGCCGTTCGTTCTCGGGCAACAACATCCGCGTAGACTGCCTGATGGACATCACCGGCACGCCTCAATCGCCTAAGGTAGATTTCTCGATGGACCTGCCAACGGTTAACAGCGATGCGAAGCAGATGATCTACTCTATCATCAATTCGCAGGAAGAGATGAACCAGCAGGTGCTCTATCTTCTGGGCATCGGCCGGTTCTACGCCCAGACCAACAACAACCAGGTGAGCGAGGATGGCGAACAGCAGAGTCAGACTTCGCTGGCGATGCAGAGCCTGCTGAGCGGCACCATCTCGCAGCAGCTGAACACCGTACTTTCCAACGTGGTGAAGAGCAACAACTGGAATTTCGGTGCCAACATATCTACGGGCGATGAAGGTTTCAACAATGCCGAATATGAGGGCATTCTGAGCGGCAAGCTGCTCAACAACCGGTTACTCTTCAATGGCCAGTTCGGTTATCGCGACAATCCGAATGCCACGCAGAGTTTCATCGGTGATTTTGACCTCCGCTACCTCATCTTCCCTAACGGCAACCTCGCCATACGCATGTACAATCAGACCAACGACCGCTATTTTACGCGCAACAGTCTGAACACGCAGGGTCTCGGTCTCATCATGAAGAAAGACTTCAACGGCCTCCGCGATTTCTTCGGCATCAAAAAGAAGAAGAAGAAGAAAAAGAAATAAAAAGCCAAAAAGAGGGTGTGTCATAACCAGATGACTCACCCTCTTTTTTATTTTCAGATAACCGTCGCCTAATATGAGTCCAGTTAAGATTGTGTACGAACTCGTACACTTTTCCAAAATCAGGAAACAGAATATAGAAATTCCGATAATGTTAGAGATTGTTGAATGTTGAGTGGTCTATATGCCACGATGAAAAGGTGGCGTATAGACCCTTGATTATATGGTGATATTCGTAATCTACATCTCCGCTTTCTGTTTTTTATGAGTTGTTCTGATTCATGATGATATCTAAAGGCAGCTGGGTAGCCTTGGCAACCTGTTCGGCTGAAAGTCCCATTGCCAGCATATTCTTAGCTATTAAGCAAATTCCCCCATCCTGCTTTTGATGGAAGGATGGGGGAATTCTTATCTGTTACCTCTAAGATAATATCTTATTTCAATTTTTCTATCTGTTCCTGGGTAAGACCGGAATACTTCATAATCAGATTGATGTCAACGCCATCAGCAAGCATGTTCCTGGCAATATCAAGGCTTCGCTGGTTCATACCTTCAGCTCTACCCTTTTCCAAGCCTTCCTTCATTCCCTTTTCCATACCTTCAGCTATACCTTCACGCTTAGCAGTGTCTACGGAATTCTTGATGTCGCGATATGCCATCTTGCTGGTCTCGTACTCCCTCATTTCCTGCGGAGTAAACTTGGCTATCTCGGCTTCCTCGAAGAGGCGGTCGAAAACTTTGTCGCACAGTTCTTTAGGGCGCTGGGTAAGTTTATAGAGGTTCTTCAGAGCATAGAGCCACTTCTCGTAGAGCGTATCCAGTTCTTCCAGGGGTTTGTTGAACTTGGAAATCTCTACATAAATATATTCGAGCTTTTCGTAAAATACTTTGTGGGTAGCGGTGTCGCACAACTGCACATGATGGCGGATTTTCTCCTTGTCGAATGCATCCTCGTTCATGCTGAAGTTGAGCAGGGCTATGGTATAAACATGATTGAGTTTGAAATCCCATTCACTCCCCTTAGGTGCCTGTTCGCGAATCGGGAAAGTGGAGTAAAAAAGGGCACGATCCTTGAAATACGTCTGGTAGGCATTCTGCATTTCTACGATGAACTTCTCACCATTTTCGCCCTCGCAATATACATCAAAGATGGCTCTGCGGTCGGTATAGACATCTCCCACATGCTCCGGGTTCAGATACGATACGTCCTTCACAACCTGTTTGCCATTAAACAAGCTGTTGAGGAAGCAAATGAGCAAATCCTTGTTCATTGCTGTTCCAAAAATTCGCTTGAAACCGAAGTCGGTCAGCAAGCTGATGTATCTTTCTTCTACCTGTTTCATACGCTTTATGTTTTTATTTTCTTCTGCAAAGATACGCTGAATATTTGTAACTTCCAAATTTTTAGGGCTGTTTTTTACATTGAGGAGTGGAAAGTCTTTTTACTTATCCCTTCACCTCCCTTCACCACCCTTCACCCTTAACACACTGACCCACAAAATATTAAGCAAAAAGGTGAAGGGTGAAGGGTTGAAAACTCTTTTATATATATACGCGTGAAGGGTAAGGGTAAAAACCGAAAAAAAGACCCTAGGGTCAAAAATCGCAAAATCCATAAAATAAAGAATATAATATAGAGTTTAAAATATACCCTTCACCCTTCACCTCGTCATTTTTCAGCTTTTTTTTCCGACAGGCAATACAAAACCAAACATCATCTTCATCTTCAAAATACCCCCAGAAAGGGGCACCGATTTGCTGCGTTAAAAACTTTAACCTAGGTTATTGTTTGCAAAAATTGAGCGTCATGACGCTCAACCACCCAATTCACAAATTTGTAGTAATTTCGCAGCATGAACAATCAAAAGATTAAAGAAACATTAGACATGGGCAGTTTTTTAAAAGAACTGGCAGAAGAAGGCAACGTAAAATTCGGCTTTGCCAAAAAGTTAGGTATAAACCAAATAAAGCTGTTAGAAATCGAGGGCGGCAGGAATACCGTTAGCATGGATATAGAGAACGGAACATTCACTCCCGAAAAACTCCTTGCCATGGAAGAGGCTATCAAAAGCTACCTGAGGCAGAAAGACATAGAGAACAGACATCAGGAAGGATACCAATCCAAACTGAAAATCTACAAGGAAAAAGTAGACAGGTGGGAGGAAGAGAAAGGAGTTGATTATTGGGAAGAGAGAAACAGAAAATGGGCACTGTTCAGAGAGAAACTTCCATACAACTCGGTTTCCAGGAAATCCGCTAAAATTTATGAGAAATTCATCAAACTGACAACCCTTTAAATTTTAAAAATATGGCAAAAAAGAAAACAACAGAAGCAATCAACAGAGAACAGGAAGTCATGGAGGAGAAAGAGGCCTTGCCCTCATTTTTCACTAACCTGTTTTCCTCTGCCAGCAACCCGCTCCCTAACAGAGCGGTGCTGGAGTACACAATCATGCATTCGGCACCGGTAAAAGCCAATACCGAAGGCTACAGGGCGATGATGAAGGTAGACAAGAGAACGGCAGAGGACATCAAGCACCGGCTGCCCTGCATCACACCCAGCGTGCAGCTCAAGGGTAATGCCAAGAAGCTGACCGACTTCAGGAAGGAAACCTACTGGCTGATGCTGGATTATGACGATGTGCCCCCCGAAGACATCGCAGAGCTTAAGAAAAAAGCCCTGAAACAGCGCTTCACCATGATCTTCTACATCACCGTCTCGGGCAAGGGATTCCGCATCCTGCTCAGATATATGCGTCCTGAAGGATGCAATCTCACTGCGACCGAACTCCACCTGCTCGCCATCAGGAAAGCCATGAGCATGTACGACAAGCTGCTAGGTATCAGCAGCGACAAGCAATGCCAGGACATGGTGAGAAGCTGCGGACTGGCTTACGACCCCGAGGCTTACTTCAACTGGAATGCCGAAGTTCTCCCCATCACCCGGGAGGAGGTGGAGAACTTCGAAAAAGCTACAAAGCAACAGGAGGAACAGAACAGGAAAAGGCAGACGGAGGCTGAAAAACCCAAAAAGAAAAATCCTCGCAAACAGGAAGACGAAGCGCCGCCCAAGACGCTCACCACCGAAGAGATTC
>OBDB01000336.1_pt1 | contig 13600 bp, 14 predicted proteins | sample 1518221 | NCBI WGS metagenome assembly OBDB01 (sample SAMN01760938, study PRJEB22395) | human gut metagenome | reverse complement strand
TGTTTTCAATGTGTAACACATGTATTGTAATCCTACACACCAGTCACTCAAGGTTCCTATTTTCCCATTGACGCGCTCCATGTGCATCCTTATAATAAATAAGATATGATTTTATAAGGGTAAGGAATCGGATATGAATAACGACTATGCAAGCATTTTCTCCGGCATTTTAAGAGAGAATCAGATAAAGACAAATGAACCCATGAAGCGTCATACCACCTTTGGCATTGGTGGGCCGGCGGATTGTTTTCTGATGCCGGAAACGACAGAAGAAGTGTGCCTCATCACAAAGCTCGCACACAAGCATGCGGTGCCGCTTTTCGTATTGGGCGGCGGGGCGAACCTGCTCGTCCGGGACAAAGGCATCCGAGGGGCGGTGGTATTCACCGGTCGTCTGCACCGCATGGAAAGGAAGGAAAATCTTCTGACGGTCGCGAGCGGAGTGCCTACGGCAGCTGCTGCAAGGAAAGCATTGGAGTATGGCCTCTCCGGAATGGAATTTGCAAGCGGCATTCCCGGCAGTATTGGCGGAGCTGCTTATATGAATGCGGGGGCCTATGGCGGAGAAATGGCGAAGATCATCGTTTCTGCCACCACCTGTGATGCAAAGGGGGATATCATTGTCCACTCCATCAAGGATATGGGCTATGGTTATCGCCACAGCCCCTTCATGCAGAACGGGGAAGTCATCCTTGATATCACTCTTTCGTTAAAGCCGGGCAATCAAAAGGACATCGAAGCGCTGATGAAGGATCTCAACCAGAGAAGAGCTACGAAGCAGCCTCTTGAAAAACGAAGCGCCGGATCCACCTTCAAGCGTCCCGATGGTCATTTTGTCGGACAGATGCTCGAAGAACTGGGGCTCAAAGGATTTTCGGTGGGTGATGCGCAGGTCAGCGAGAAACACGCCGGTTTCCTCATCAATAATGGCCGTGCCTCCTGCGAAGATATGCTCTCTCTCATCCATCAGGTACAGCAGAAGGTCAAAGAGGCCTATGGCGTGGACCTGCATACCGAGGTTCAGATCGTAGGGGAAGAGTGAAAGAAGCCGAAAGGCTTCTTTTTTGTTTGTTGGTGACTGGGATTCTCTGGCATCGTCATTCTGAGCGCAGCCGAGGAATCTTTACTGCACTGCGAGAATCATCGTGTATGCACCGAGGGAAAACGATGTCTTGGTGCTGCCTCACATCAGGCGATGAGCGTTCTGCAATAAAGACCCTCGGCTACGGTCGAAATGACGTTGCGCACGAAGCGCTATCGAAACTCCGCGGCGCTTAGATCCTTCGACTCAGTTCTCCTGTTTCAGATAAGCCATTTGCTAACATACGACGTTTTTCTCCGCTCAGGATGACGAAATGCGCCGCATCACCATTTCTCATTTCTAATTTCTCATTCGAACAGAGTTTTCGTACGCAATCAAGAGGCATCCCGTCCCGTGGGCTAACCCCGAACCTTGAACCTTGAACCTCTAACCCTTTCCCCATTTTCCTCATGACAAATTTCCCCTGAACATTTATACTAAAGAAAAACGAAAAGGAGAGCACTATGGAAGTTGTAGCTTTTTATGGACCGCCAGGCACAGGCAAGAGTGACCGTGCGCTGGTGATCGCCTATGAGAATCAATGCTCCTGCATCATTGATGATGGGATCCTGATCTATCACAACCGTATTGTCGCAGGGAAGTCAGCCAAGAGAGAAGAGAGCCGCTTGAAGGCGGTGCGCCGTGCTATTTTCTGGGATGAAGAGCAGAGAGAAGATGTGAAGAAGACGCTTCAGAAGATCCATCCGGACCGCATTCTGATCTTGGGAACGTCAGATCGTATGGTCGTGACGATCACGAAGGCACTGGATCTGCCGGAGCCCTGCAAGTATATCCGCATCGAGGATGTGGCGCGTCCTGAAGAAATGATGAAGGCGAGCGAAGCACGTCATAAGGAAGGAAAGCATGTCATCCCCGTTCCGACGATGGAGCTAAAGCCGTATTTCAAGGGGTACCTTGTCGATCCGCTGAAATTTTTCAGAAATCGGAAAAAGGAAGTGCCAAAGCGTTTCAGCGAGCAGAATGAACGCTCTGTCGTGCGTCCGGTCTTCAGTTACTATGGCAAGCTCTCCTTCTCTGACCGCGTCATCGCTTCACTTGTCCGTTATGCGGTGAAGGGGATGAAGAAAGTCAGGATCACAGGCGTCAGCAGTGAGAAGAGTGAGAGTCAGCTGAATGGCCTTATCCTGGCACTTGACGTCTCCGTCCGCCCGGGGACGCCGCAGGAGATCAAATCGGTGATCCATACCATGCGTGACAGGATCCAGCGGGAGATCGAGCATACGACAGGCATGTCACTCGAGACGATCCGTGTGAATGTGACGACAGACGTGGCGAGGTAAGTGACTGGCGGCCGTGGATCAGGAACGATCATAGTCTGCAAACCGAGGGGAAGGCAGATGATACCAAAGGAGTGGTTCTATGACTCAGATCAAAATCTGTGGCTTCACAGATCCGAAGGAGGCCGCATTTGTTTCCTATCCTGATGTCTCATATATGGGGATGGTGCTTTTCTTCGAGAAGAGCAAACGGAACATTTCTCTTGAGACGGCAAAGGCCATCATGCGTGCGGCAGATCCGCGCATTAAAAAGGTGGCGGTCGTGGTGTCTCCCTCGCCGGCACAGGCTGAGGAGATCGAGAAGGCAGGCTTCGACTATATGCAGGTGCACGGCGTGCTTGGAGCAGAGGTACTTTTCATGACCAGGCTCCCCATCATCCGTGCGTATAATGGCAAAGCGGAGGAAGAAGAGGATCCCCGCATTTGCGCTCATCTTTTTGACGCGGCAGAGCCTGGCAGTGGGAAGGCCTTCGACTGGAAGAGGCTCGCGGAAAAGAAACGTAAGAAACCATGGTTTCTTGCGGGCGGCCTTACGGCAGAGAATGTTGGAAGGGCGATCTCCCTCATCCATCCCGACGTCGTCGACGTCTCGTCGGGTGTGGAGTATATAGACAGGAAGGGGAAGGATCCGGAGAAGATAGCGGCGTTTATTCAGGCTGTCAAAGAAAGCTGATACTGGATGTAGCGTGCAAAAGCTCCTGCGGGGAGCGGGACGGCATAGCTATAAAGTGCAGCAGAGCGTAGGAAGCATCCTTCCGCTACAAGGGGAAACATATCCTCCCTTCACGACCTGCGGGCTCCATTGGATCCTTGGATCCCGATCCCAGCCTCACACCTTTCTCCCATTTTGAATAAAAAACGCTTGACACAAATTCGCTTAGGGTGTATAGTAGCTTCAACTTCATAAAGGCAGTGAAGAGAAGAGTACATGAAGGACGCTGGCAAAGAGAGCTCCACCCGGTGAGAAGGAGCGCAGACGAATCCATGGAAGATGGCCTCTGAGCCTGGCATGCTGAATGATGAAGCAGCCCGGGAGCTCCCGTTATAGAGATAGGGTATCAAGGCAATAGCCGGCGTACCTGATAAGGTGTTCTGGAGCGATCCGGACATAAAATTGGGTGGTAACACGAATGACGATCTCGTCCCTTTGATAGGGACGAGATTTTTTTATTGCCCATGCATTGCCACATTTACTATGAAGGAAGAAATAGTGATTGATAGTCCAGAAAGACGCTTTCCAGTGAGCTATCAACAGCCTTTTTTTACAGGAGGAATTCATCATGGCAGACGTAAAACATTATCATTTCGAAACTCTTCAGCAGCATGCAGGCCAGGTACCGGATCCGGTGACCGGCGCCAGAGCGGTTCCGATTTACCAGACCACTTCCTATGTATTCAAGGACGCACAGCAGGCAGAAGACCGCTTCGCCCTGAAGGATGCCGGTTATATCTATAGTCGCCTGACGAATCCGACCCAGGATGTACTCGAAAAGAGACTGGCTGCTTTGGAAGGCGGCACGGCGGCTCTCGCCGTTGCTTCCGGGGCAGCTGCCGTCACCTATGCGATCTTGAACATTGCCGGCGCCGGGGATGAGATCGTTTCTGCCTCTACACTGTACGGCGGGACCTATGAACTCTTCACCGATACCCTGCCGCAGCTCGGCATCACCACCCATTTCGTAAATCCGGATCATCCGGAAGAGATCGAAGCAGCGATCACCCCAAAGACCAAGGCAGTCTATATCGAAACGCTGGGGAATCCGGCCATCAATATCCCGGACTTCGATGCCATCCGCGACATTGCTCACGCCCACGGCCTGCCGGTCATCATTGATAATACCTTCGCGACGCCTTATCTCTTCCGTCCACTGGAACATGGTCTGGATATCGTGGTTCACTCCACCACGAAATTCATCGGCGGTCACGGTACGACCTTGGGCGGCGCGATCGTAGAAAATGGCAAGTTCAACTGGAACCAGCCGGAAAGATACCCGCACTTCGCTTCTCCGGATGCTTCCTATCACGGCATCAACTTTGCAACTGACGTACCGGGCGCAGGCTTCGTTACCCGTATCCGTGCGAAGGTTCTCCGCGATACCGGTGCTTGCATTTCCCCGATCTCCTCCTGGTTCTTCATTCAGGGCCTCGAAACCCTGTCTCTCCGCGTAGAACGCCACGTCTACAATGCCACCAGAGTCGCAGAATTCCTCGAAAAGCACCCGAAGGTCGCTAAAGTCAACTATCCGGGCCTCGAATCTTCCCCGTACCACAAGCTGCAGCTGAAATACCTGCCAAAGGGCGCAGGCTCCATCTTCTCCATCGAACTCAAGGATGGCTTTGATGCAGCAAGAAAATTCATCGACAATCTTGAGATTTTCTCTAACCTGGCCAATGTCGGTGACTCCAAGTCTCTTGTCGTTCACCCGGCTTCCACGACCCACCAGCAGCTTTCCCCGGAAGCCCAGCAGGCAGCCGGCATCACCCCGGGCACCGTCCGCATCTCCGTAGGTATCGAAAACATCGATGACCTTCTCGCAGATCTCGAACAGGCGCTGGCGAAAATCTAAGGAAACACTGATTCTGTGATTTAATCAGCGTTTCCCCAAATCAACTAAAATCAAAAAAGACGTAGGATGTATGATTCTACGTCTTTTTTGCATGGGAAGATTTCATAAAAAAAAGACGGCGCTTTTGATTTTTGCGCCGTAAATAAGTTTGAAAGGAGGGAGGAGGGATGAGTGGCTAGGGATTAGACTAGGAGACTGGGAGACATCAGATATCAGACGCCTGACATTAGACATCTGACTTCTATACTCCGGCCTTCAGGCATCGCCTCATATATATTCGCGGCGAAGTCGCCACCTTTATTCCTAATTCCTCATTCGAGCAGAGCTTTCATTCACAATCAAGGAGCGGCACGTCCTAGTCCCTAGTCCCTAGTCACCAGTCACTAGTCACTATCTCGCCATTCCCTCGGAATTTCCGGGAAATGATCCACCACCATCATTGTCGCAAGGATATTGGCCATCAGGTGGTCCTCTTCATCGAACATATCCGCCTCGATGACGATCGTAGTACGGCCATTGTGCGTGATGCGGCTTGTGACGCGGATCGTCTCTCCCGGCTTTGCTGTACGGATGAAATTCATCGTCATAGCGACCGTCACGACAGAGGCACCGACGGTGGCTGAGGTGACGCCCGTGACCGAGTCGGCGAGTGCTACCAGTACGCCCCCGTGCAGGCGTCCTCTGTGGTTGTTGTGCTTTAAAGGATCAGTCTTCAGGCTGACGGTCGCACTGCCGCAATGGATGTCCGTGATCTGTATATGGAAATAGTCACTCATGAAATGGTTTTTAGAATAAATATCTAAAATGTGTGCGCGGATCTCTTCCGCCGTCTGTAATACCGATACGTCTTCGCTCATGGCAAGTCCTCTTTCGTTTTTCTCCTATCATACAGGGAATGGGGAAGGAAATCAAATGGGTTTTGGGGCAGGGCTCAGGGGAGGATCAGCCCGTGGAACGGCGGGCTCATTATCCTGAGCGGAGCGAAAGGTTGTATGTCGGGAAATGTTTACCTGAATCATGAGTACAAAGGCCAAGGATTTAATCAGCGTTTCCCTAGCCTCAGCTTTTCAAAATTTTAAACAAATTGGGAATCGGCTGGCACGGCCTGTTTCCATGGTGTACAATGGAGAAACCAATAGCAGACGGATGACGTTATGTCCACAGGAGATCTGCTATGTGGATCTTACGATCCTGCAAAGCGCAGCATGGCGCTCCGTTTGCACCTATAGAATCTGTTGAACTTCTTTTGTATCCAAGCAAAGGGCGGTATGCTCTTTGGGCTAAATCTGAAGCCTTGATCGAAAACTTATTTCATGAAAAGGAGATATCCCATGCCCCGTATCGCTGTTCTCATTCCCTGCTGGAATGAAGCCCTGACCATTGAGAAGGTGGTGACAGATTTCCGCGCGGTACTCCCGGAGGCGGATATCTATGTCTATGACAACAATTCAACAGATGGCACGGCGGAAATCGCGAAGCGCGCGGGGGCGATCGTCGTGCAGGAATACCGTCAGGGGAAGGGCAATGTGATCCGCTCCATGTTTCGCGACATCGAGGCAGACTGCTATGTGATGACTGATGGCGATGATACGTATCCCGCCGAGATGGCGCGGGAGATGGCAGAGCTCGTACTTTCTCACCGCGCTGATATGGTGATCGGTGATCGTCTCTCTTCGACATACTTCGAGGAGAATAAGCGTCCTTTTCATAATTCCGGCAATGTGCTCGTCCGCCGGTTCATCAATCTGTTCTGGAGCAGGGGACGAGAGGAGATCCGAGACGTCATGACGGGTTATCGGGCTTTTTCTCCCCTATTTGTGAAAACGTTTCCGATCCTGTCAGAAGGGTTTGAGATCGAGACGGAAATGACGATCCACGCGCTGGATAAGAATCTGCTTCTCATGCAGGTGCCAGTATCCTATCGCGACCGTCCGGCGGGAAGTGTCAGCAAGCTCCATACCTTCCGAGATGGGGCGCGGGTGCTGAAAACGATCTTCATGCTCTACAAGGATTATCTCCCATTGAGGTTCTTCTTGGCGGCGGCACTCGTCCTTACACTCATTTCTCTCTCGCTCTTTCTTCCTGTTTTTCATGAGTATCTCGCAACGGGTCTTGTCCCCAAGATGCCGACGCTCGTGACCTCCGGTTTCTTCATGGTGGCCGCCGTGATTTCCACAGGTATCGGTCTTGTGCTGGATACCGAGGTCAAGAATGCCAGAAAGAATCTGGAGATCCAGATGAATATGATTCGGATGTTAATGAAATAGGGGGAGGGTCAGCCCCGTGGGTGTGCTGCCCCCTTGATTTTGGATGAAAGCCTCGCATGAATGAAAAAGTAGAAATGAGAAATGCGAAATGGTGGTGCGGCGCATAAAAATATAGAAGCACCGCGATGTATAAATGGGGCGATGCCCGAAAGTCGCATTTAAGCCACTGGTGCCTAGTCACTAGTCCCGAATCCCTACTTTCACACATGCATCGTTTATCGGAATGCAAGAAAGATTTCTCGCTTCGCTCGAAATGACGATATGAGAGAGTCTGGTATCTTCCAGTCACAAGTCACTAGCCACTCGAGGCTCCTAATCCCTAATCCCTAGCCACGAATCCCCAGTCACTCGCAATCCTTAGGGAAACGCTGATTCTGCGATTGAATCCGTGTTTCCCTAGCTGCTATTCCCAAAGGAACATATTATGCCTACATTTTTAGAGTCGCTTGTTTTAAAGATCTTCCCTTCCATGGATCGTTTCTGGGAAGTTTTTCGTTTCCTCGCTGTCGGGGGCGGGTGCTTCCTCTTAGAGTATGTCCTGCTTTTTACATTGACGGAGTATGGCGGTCTTCCGCCGCTGGTTTCCGCACCGATCGCTTTTACGATTTCCCTCCTTGTGAATTACATTCTCTGCGTCTATGTGGTCTTTCATGCAGAGAATCAGAGTACGAAGCAGATGGTGCTCTTTATCGTGACATCTCTCATGGGGCTGGGGCTGAATCAGCTTGTCATGTGGTGCTGCATCGACCTGCTTGGGATATGGTATATGTTTTCAAAGGTCGTGGCTTCTGCGATCGTGATGATTTGGAATTATTTCACAAAGCGATTCATCCTGCACGGACATGCTTAAAAAGATAGGCGTTGCAGGGAAATTCGTATGCATCATTTCTATCGTTAACCGTTTGTCAACTGATGAATAAAGTGAGTTGACAAACGGTTTTTCGCACTTTATAATAAGCACATCAAATATAGTTGGCAGGGATTGGGAGTGACTAGTGGTTGGTGACTGGTAGGAAAACTTTGCACCTTACACCTTCGGTTTCTTGTCTCGGCCAATTCCTAGGAGGTCATATCCATGAATACAAATCATTCGATCCGCATGCAGGTCCTGTGTGCGTTATTCGCTGCGGTGTGCGCGGTGTGCTCGCAGCTGACCATTCCGATCCAGCCCGTGCCGATCACGCTCGGGACTTTCGGAGTCCTGATGGCCGGTGGTTTTCTGGGGAAGCGCTATGGTCTTCTCGCTCTTTTGATCTATCTCATTCTGGGGGCAGCCGGTGTGCCGGTCTTTTCGATGATGCGTGCGGGGATCTCTGTCCTGGCAGGGCCTTCGGGCGGATTCATCTTAGGTTTTGCGCCGATGGCTTTCGTGGTGGGGCTGGTATCTGAAAAGTTGGGACATACCTTCAAGCCTATGCTCGCTGCGACATTGGCAGGTACGGCAGTCTGCTACGTAATGGGGATCGGCTGGTTCATGTTCCTCACCGGTACAGGCATGTGGTCAGCGATGGTGATGTGCATGTTCCCTTTCCTGCCCGGTGATCTGGCTAAGATCATCCTCGCCTCTTTCCTGGTGGCAAAGTATAGAAAGACACTGATCGAGAGAGATTAGGGAAACGCTGATTCAATCGCAGAGTCAGATTCTACAAGAATTTTTATACATAGCTTCGTCATAGCCTTCCTTAAATAGCTCGCTATTCGCGTCAGGCTATTCCTCGCTATGCATAAAAATTTAAGAGTAAAATCTGACAACGATTGAATCAGTGTTTCCCTAGGAAACGGGTTTGGAGCTGGATCAGCGTTTCCTGGTTGTTTTGTATGATGTAAAAGCTGTGATGGCCGAGGCTGTCACAGCTTTTTTCGGAGGCTGTATGGAAGAACAGATGCGAATGCTATGCTCCGTATGGAAAGACGCATGGCAGGGTATGGTGATGGCAGAGATTTCATGGAAAGAAGGCACGCCGAAGGCATCCTGCGGGGTACATGTCAAGGAGGGACGGCTCATCCGCCTTTCGGCATGTACGGACGGCGGGGAACTTTCTATGGTGCTCCTACCTTTCCATGCGGGGAAATGTCCGCGGAAGGGACGGGAGGGAGAGCCGTGGCGGCTGTTTACCGCTGAGGAGGTCCATCAGTTCAGCGATGCCTTGGGGGATCATAATGCGATCCATCAGGGATCGCAGCCGATCGTGAGCGGTTTTCAGCTGCTTGTGTCGCTCGTTGCCATGTATCCCGGGAAAGCGATCCGGCTTCGTTTCCATCATCCTGTCAGGGCAGGGGAGATGGTATACTTGAAGAAAGAGGGGGATCAGCTTCTCGGGTATACGGATGCATTGTGCTTTGCCGGAGAATGGCAGCGGAAAGGAAGCAGGAAATGAGAGACCGTGTGTATCTTCTGGGCGGGCTGCGCAGCCATATCGGTATACGATATGGCATCTTCAAGACGGTGCGGCCTGAGGTGCTGGGCGGAGAAATTCTTCACAGGGTGTGGTCGAAGTACGGGAAGTCAGCACTTCCGGATCTGGTGCTTTGCGGGAATGCGGTGGGCCCTGGCGGAAATATCGGACGCCTCACGGTACTCGAGGCGGGTCTTCCGGAAGAGGTCCCCGCTATGACGCTGGATCTCCAGTGTGCTTCTGCTTTGGCGGCGATCGACCTCTCTGTAGCAAAGATCGCCTCCGGGATGGCGGACTTCATCCTTGCGGGCGGCACCGAGAGTGCTTCGCTCGCACCGCGCCGCATCTATCAGGAATGGGATGAACGAAGCCGAAAGAGAGAGCCTGAATTCACGGCGGCACAGTTCAGGCCGGGGGAATTTAGTGATGATGCGATGCTTCTGGGGGCGGAGCGCGCGGCGAAGGAAGCCGGGATTTCCAAAGAAGAAGCGGACGAGGCAGCCCTTCTTAGCCACAAGCGGGCGAGCCGCGTAGAGAAGGAAGGCTGCCTCGCGCCGTATATCGTGCCTCTCTTTGGCAGTACAAGGGATGAGGCCATTCGTCCAAGGATGAGCGAACGACTGCTGGCAAGAGCGCCGCATGTGACGAATGTGCCGGATGGGATACTCACGGCGGCGAATGCCTGCACGATGAATGATGGTGCGGCTTTTGTGGCACTTGCCTCCGATGACTGGGTGAAGGCGCACGGCGCGCATCCGATGGCGGAGATCAAGGCGGTGCGCGTGTCCGGCGGCGATGCGGCTTGCTCGCCTCTCATGGCAGATCAGGCGGTCTCTCAGTTGTTATCTCAAGAGGGGCTTTCCTATGAAGATATTGATGCCTTCGAGTACAATGAAGCCTTCGCGGTTATCAGTGCCGATTTCATGGAGCGTCATCCGTCCGTGAAGGATCGGCTGAACTGCTTCGGCGGCGCTTTGGCTTACGGACATCCCTATGGGGCATCCGGGGCGGAGATCATGATCCATCTGATGGCGATCCTCAAGCAGAAAAACGGGCGCTATGGTGTCGCCGCGATCCCGGCTGCGGGCGGCGTCGCCGAAGCGATACTGATAGAAAATAAGATGGGAAGAGACGCATAATGGTTTCAGGGGTCGTGCCGTCCCTTGACTACGTTTGAAAGCCTCGCGCTCTCTAGTTAGGAGTTAGGAGTGGTGGTGCGGCGCATAAAAATATAGAAGCGCCGCAGAATTTTGATAGCGCTTCGCGCCGTCGTTATCTCGAGCGTAGCCGAGAGATCTTCCTTGCAGAACGGTCAGTATACCAATTGCGCTATTTCAATTACCGCTTGTTTCTAATCCCTAGTCCCTAATCCCTAGCCACGCATCCCTGCTTTCAAACTTCAGGGTTAGCCCGTGGGGCGGCTCGTCCTTTGATTGCGTTTGAAAGCTTCGCTTGAATGAGAAATGAGAAATGCGAAATGCGAAATGGTGGTGCGGCGCATAAGAATATAGAAGCGCCGCAGAGTATAGATAGTGGCGATGCCCGAAGGTAAGTGGGTAGCGGGTTTCCCATTTGAAATTTCCAACCATTGTCTGTCAGATTGCGCATGACAAAGATTTCTCGCTTCGCTCGAAATGACGATATGAGGGTCTGACGTCTGCTGTCTGATGTCTCTTAGTCTCCTAGTCTCAAGTCCCTAAGTCACTCTGCGCCCCTACTCCCTCATCCTTGCTTTCAAACTTCAGAATTTCCAATGTATCAGATTTCATGAACAGGAAGAAAAGACAATGCATTTATATGAGGATTTAAAACGCTGGGCTGAGAAGTCCCCCCGGAAGATCTTTCTCGTATGGAGAGGAGAGGCACTGTCATATAGTGAGGCGTACTCGCGTGTCTGTGCGATCGCAGCGTCTCTATCTCCATGGCAGGGAGAGGTGCTGGGACTGCGCTTCCGAGATCCTCCCTCGCAGGTGCTCTATTTCCTTGGTGCGATGATGGCGGGGGTCGTGCCGGTGCTGCTTCACGAATACCTGAAGGAGGAGGACATCGCCGCGCTTCTCAGGGAGCGTCCGATCGGAGGCCTTCTTTCTGATACCTGTTTTGACGGGCTGGAGATGCAGCCGGCGGGAGAGCTCTGGCAGATGACCGGCAAAGAGACGGGGGCCGACGCCGACTTTGGTGTACTGACCTCGGGAACGAGCGGCCTTGCCAAGGTACTCTTCCGAAAAGAGGCGAGCTGGCGGGATTTTTTCCCTGTGCAGAACGATATTTTCCACATCGATAGGCATGCGGAGCTTTATCTGTCCGGTTCGATGGCTTTCACAGGAAATCTGAACATGCTGATGGCCTTCCTGTATGCAGGAGGGACGATCGCGGGGACGGAGGCTGTACAGCCAAAGACATGGATGAAAGACATCGGAGAGACGCAGGCGACGCATGTCTATATGATCCCCTCGAAGCTCTCCGCCCTTTGCCGCGTCAGAGGAGAAGCCTCGTCCGTCACGCATATTCTGACAGGCTCGCAGCTCATGACGAAGCGGATCCTGGATGCGCTTACCCGGCATTTCCCGATGAGCCGTACCATCCTTTACTATGGTGCGTCCGAGCTAAGCTATGTGAGCTATATCGAAGGGAAGGATATCCTGACCCATCCGAGTGCAGTGGGGCGGCCGTTTCCGGGGATCTCGATCATCATCAGGAACGAAGAGATCTACGTCGATACGCCGTTTGCTGTCGAAGGGGCAGAAAGACCTCTTACCTGTCATGATATGGGCCGCGTCGATGAAGAGGGGATGCTCTACTTCCTCGGTCGCAGAGAGGATCAGTATCACATCAAGGGAAACCATGTGAGCCGACAAAAGGTGCTTTCCCATCTTCTGATGTTGCCCGGCGTCGAGGAGGCTGAGGTCATCGGAGAGAAGCAGGCGAATGGAGATGACAGCCTGATCGCCTTTCTGTCCGGTCAGGTGCCTGCATCGGATGCTCGACTTATGAGCCTTCTTGCGGGAAAGCTTCGTGCTTGGGAGATCCCGCACCGTATCCTTCGCGTGGCATCTATCCCGAAAACATCTACAGGGAAGACGGATCGGAAACGGCTTCTTGCGATGGCGGAAGCAGTTTTTTTTGAATGAGGAAAGTAATAGCAGAACATGTCTCTGCTATTACTTTTTTTCATGAGAAAGTCATTATTGATACCGTTTGCATATACCGACGTTCTTTCATTGACGAAATGGCGGGGAGGATAGAGAATAGAGTAAAGAATGGTCTCGCTCACCGGGACTAGGCAGGCGGAAAGCGAAATGTAGCCAAGGAGATATACTATGCAGACGACCCGCTTTGGCCGCGACGGAGAAACGGCGGCAGAAAAATATCTGGAAGGGAAGGGTTACCATTTCCTCACGCGTAATTTCAAGCGTACCCATGGGGAGATCGACCTCATCATGGAAGATGGAGAGACGCTAGTATTCATCGAGGTCAAGAGCCGCACAAACCGTCGCTATGGAGAACCGAAGGAAGCGGTGACGCCCTTCAAGCAGCAGCACATCCGCTATACAGCGAAAGCCTTTGCGTGCAGCCGCCATATCGAAGGCCGGCGCATCCGTTTCGACGTCGTCGAAGTCATGCAGATGGCGGATGGGACTGTGAAGTTTCATCATATCAGGAATGCGTTTTGAAAGCGGGGATGAGGAGCGACTGGGGACTAGAAGACATCAGTCTCCCGTATCGTCATTTCGAGCGAAGCGAGAAATCTTCCTTGCAGATCGGTAAACGATGTATGTGTGAAAGCAGGGATGCGTGGCTAGTGACTGGTGGCTAGGAATTAGTAGCTAGGGATTAGGTTTGCGATACGAGAAAACCGCTAGTTTCAAACCTTCGCGGCGCTTAGATTCTTCGACGCAGTTCTCCTGTTTCAGATAAGCCATTTGCTGACATACAACGTTTTTCTCCGCTCAGGATGACGAAATGCGCCGCACCACCATTTCGCATTTCT
>OBDB01000335.1_pt1 | contig 13640 bp, 10 predicted proteins | sample 1518221 | NCBI WGS metagenome assembly OBDB01 (sample SAMN01760938, study PRJEB22395) | human gut metagenome | reverse complement strand
GCTTTCTCATCAATTTTCTGTTTTATCAATTTAAGAAGGGTTGATTTTCCAGCACCCCAGACTCCAAATACTCCGATGGTTAATGGTTTGTAATTTGGATTCTGAGAAATGTCTGCAATGACGTTTGCATATGGTTCATAAAACAAGATATCTACTTCTGAAGCATTATCCAACCACATTTTCAAATTCCTCCAATATCTAATCACTCTTTGCACCGTTGCTGGCAATACTCTTGAATGCCCCTAGAATAGAAGCTGATCACACGAGCATCAAAGTCATTCGCTTCTTTCAGTACCAGACCGTAGGGCATGAAATCTTCAAAATAAATTTTACACTCACCAACTGTACTCACATGTGCTACACATCTTTCCGTGTGCATAATGTACGCCCATCGCCTCCACCACCTTATTTGACTGATGCACGTTCTCTTTTCTACCATTGTACCTTCTTTTATGTTCCAAGACAAGATGTAAAAAAGCTCTTGGCCCCTATATTAAAGGCCAAGAGCTTTTTTTGCTTGCCGCTGAGCTGCTGCTTCAAAGATTGTGTTCAGCTTAATTTTCAATCATCTACACTTTGCGTTTCAGATAATTCTTCCCAGTCTTCCGGGTTTCCACACCTACGGAGATACTCATGCCCGCCATCGACTGCACACGATCCGCAAGAACAAAATTTGAAATCATATACAGTGCAGCTTTCAATAACGTCCCTGCACTTTTTACACCGGATCATATTTCTCACTATTTTCATCATGCACGTCACCCGCAGTCAATTATCGAAGTTCATATCATTTTTTGAGCCGCAAATAGTATTTTTCAAGGCTCTTATCGCAGACATCCACAATATGCAGCCAATCTTCCCGTGTAAGCTTGCGGAAGATGATCGGGTTCACCTCGATAGTCTCCACGTCCTTGCAGCGCATCAGGAATCGCATATCCTCAAAGCGCTTGAAGGGGTTGGAGAGGATGTTCTTCTCCACATCCTTCCGGGTATAACCGCCCTTCTGATAAATGCTGGTGGATTTCTCTGCGATCATCCCGTGCGCCTTGCGGTCCTCGTAGAAGTCGATGAAGTAGTCCACCACATCCGGCAGGGCAGCTCTGCCGCTGGTGTCCATGTACTCATAGATTGCTTTGAGCAGCACCGGCTTGTAGGAATAGCTCATGTCCATCGTTTCAATAAACTTCATGAACTTGTCCGCCATATTCTGCGGCGTAATGAGATCCCAGCCATACTGTTTCGCAATGTTGCGGATGCTTTCCTCCCGGAAATAGTGGAACATCCGCTTATCACCAAAGGGAATCGAAAGGTCCGGTTTGACTTTTCCGTCCTTAATGTAGCGCTCCACCGTCTCGGACTGCACATCCACCATCCGGACGAACTCGATCTGCGAGATCATATCCTTGACGCTGTTCTGCCAGTTGAAAAGGTCGATGATCTCATAGTCGGACACATCGATTGGCACATCCAGCCACGCTTCCGGCTTTTCGCCCTGAAACAGCATATCCTGATCCAGCTTGCGCTTGTTCTCCGGTGCCAGCACATACGCCATAGGCTGATATTTTGCAATGTCCAGCACCCGGTGCAGGCTGTAGGGCATATTGAACATATTGGCGTTGTCCACAAAGTCAACCACCAGCAGATCCTCTTTGCCCGGGCAGCGGCGTGTGCCACGACCAAGCTGCTGCAAATAAATCGTTTTGGACATGGTCGGGCGCGCCATGAACAGCACCGTGGTATGCGGGCTGTCCCAGCCTTCGTTCAGAAGGTCGCAGGCGCAAAGAACATTGGTCGAGCCGGTTTCATAGTCCTTCAGAATCTTTTCCCGAACCTCCATACGATCCCGCCCGGAAACTGCTTCTGCCTTCACGCCGCTATCTCGCAGCAACTTTGCAATTTCGGCTGCATGGTCTACGCTGGCACAGAAAATTACTGTCTTTTTGCCGTTGACGTACTTTAAATAGGTGTCAACGATCAACTGATTGCGTTCCGGGATGAACAGCTTGCTTTCCAGATCCTGCGAATTGTATTTGATGCCGTTGATCCGCACATCGGTCAGGTCGATGTTGGTCTTGACCCGGATGCAACGAATCGGCACCAGTATGCCACGCTCCACAGCAGTTTTCAGATCCATTTTGTGGGCGACATTCTGGAACAGCTCCAGCATATCTTCACCATCGCTGCGTTCCGGGGTAGCGGTCAGCCCCAAAATAAACTTCGGATGGAAGTAGGTGAAGATCTTCTGGTAGGTATTGGCCGCAGCATGGTGGCATTCATCCACGATCAGGTAATCAAAATCCGTAGGCGAGAACTTTTCCAGATCTTTGGAAATGCTCTGTACCGTTGCAAAAATGACCGTTTGGGTCATATCCTTCTGGCTTCCGGTGTACTCTCCCAAGGTCGCTTCCGGCCAGACCTTGGCGAAAGTCTCTTTTGCCTGAGATGCCAGCTTCAGGGCGTTGACCAGAAACAGCGTGCGTCCGCCCACTGCCTTGGCATCCGTTGCTGCCGTGATGGTTTTGCCTACGCCGGTTGCATGGTACAGCAGCGCAATGGTCTTGCCGTCCTCACGCATCTTCTGCAGGTTCTCGGTGGCTTCCTGCTGGTAGTCCCGAAGTTCAATGGTCTGCCCCATCTGAACCGGCAGGTCTGCTTCAAATGCCTTGAACATGGGACTGCTGCCCAAGAAAGTAATCAGCTCGTCCTTTACCTTTTCCGGTTGCTTTTCCAGCTGGCTGTAGATCCAGCGATATACTTTCCAGTTGTCATAGATCAGGCTGTTCTGTTTCAGGAGGTCATCAGCGTATTTGTTTTCGGACACCTTGCTGGGGTTGTGGTAGGTCTCACCATCAATCTCGATTGCAATTTTGGATTCAGGCGATTCCAGCGCAAAGTCGATATAGCGATGCCTACCATAGATGTCCACGCAGGGGTACTGGACCTGCAAATTTTCGGTCTTTTCCGGGCCAAAAGCCTCACAGAAAAGCTGCACAAACAGCTCCTCCGCACGGCTGTTGACACTGGTTGCTTTCATTGGCTCCATGGTGGCCTCCTAAAACGATATTCCCAATTAAGATTTATAATTTTATTATATCATACGCAAAAAGCTCTGTATAGTTTGTTTCTTTGGCAAGGTTTTCTGTCCTTGCTGCTTAATTCTATACCTTTATAAGAGAACTCATTGATTTTTTATTTGACTGACGTTTCCAAAAAGATAACCATAAATTTTTTCTCAAAAGACTTAACTCTACTGCATCCATGGGCTTCTACTAAGCGAAGACACTTACAGTTGGAAGTGAAAGCGGGGTTTTACCATGGATTATAATGCAGTTTTGAATCGTGTACGCCCGATGCTGACGAACGGCAATCACCTGTCTGCGCAAGGCTTTGATGCGCTGTTTGGTTCCTGTTCTCAGCAGGAACAGGAGTATCTGCTGGCCGAGCTGGCGGGGCTCGGCATCCTAGTGGATACCAGCGCCGCTATACCCAGCAGCAGAAAGGCCACTTCTTTCTGCCGCAGCGACTTTACCTCCAAGCAGCTTTGGTCTATGACCAACGAGCAGCTCTGCGTATTGGCACAGCAGGGTGACGAGAGCGCCAAGGATATCCTCGTGCGCAAGACCGCCGGTTTTGTCCACCTGATGGCCCGCAGAGTTCCGCAACTGCTCGCCCATAGCTGCCTGACCGAGGAGGACAACTTCCAGAACGGCATTCTGGGACTGTTTACTGCGGTCCAGCGGTTCGATGCGCTGCAGGGCTGCAGCTTCCTGACCTACGCCGCCTACTGGATTCGCCAGTCCATCCTGCGCGAAGCCATCAGCACCGGCCTTACGGTACGCATCCCGGTACACTATTTTGACACGCTCTGCCGGGTGCGTGTCGTCTGCAGCACCTGCATGCAGCTAGATGGTCCGGATCTCTGGCATGCCATTGCCGAGGCTGAAGCCAGCAGCGGTCACCCCTGCACGGTGGAGCAGGCGCGCCGCTACCTGAGCGACATGCTCGTTTACCTCAACGTTACCAGCCTGAATCTTATGGTCGGCGAGAGCCACGACACCGAGCTTGCGGAACTTCTGGCGGATGACGTCAGCCCCGATCCTGTGGACACTGTGAGCGAGAACGAGACCGTTCAGGAAGTCCGGTTGCTTCTTTCTCAGCTTCCCGAACGCGAGTCCACTGTGCTCCGGCTGCGCTACGGTATCCCGGATGACCGCTGCCGCACGCTGGACGAGATCGGTGCGCAGCTGGGCGTCACGCGGGAACGTGTCCGCCAAATTCAGGTGCGTGCCGAGCGCCATCTGCGGGAGATGCTGAAGCGCCGCTCCTCATTCGCCCTTTTTGCTGCCTGATTTTTTGACCTGATGGAGGATTTTGCCATGAATACATTGCTTCGTTCTTATCTTTCCACCCATGCTGCTGAGGATACGTTGTTTGTCTTGTGGGGGTTTTCTTCGGAGGATGCCGGTCTTGCGCGTCCTTCTCTGGATGCTTTGCTGCAGCAGCGCCTGTCCCGCTACCTGAGCAGTCTGCTGCAGCAGAACCCCTGTGTGATCACCGCAGAGGAGTTTGCCCTGCACGCCGATACCCTTGCGCAGGAGTTCCCGCACATCATTCTGGTGCAGAACACCTGCTACCGCACGCTGCTGCCCGTGTCTGTGACGCTTACGCCGGAGATGCAGTCCGGCCTTCTGAGCCACTTTGACCCGGAAACGCCGCAGGATACTCCGCTGCCCGGCATTGAACCCTGCCTGCGTGTCTACTCCAACCTGCTGCATACGGAGGAAGGCATTGCCTGCTGCATTCCTTTGGACGCTCTGCTGCGTCAGTACCCGCAGGTCGAGCGCGTATCGTTTGGTGCAGCACCGCATACGGTTCCCGAAACTTCCGCCATCAGCTCTGCCTTTGCGCTTACCGGAGAAGCCGATTATTTCTGCCTCGTGCAGCAGCTGCGTCGCGGCAAAACGCTCTGCGTTTCAGCCGACAGCTTCATCGGCGATGAAGCTGGTCTTGCCGCCAGCCTTGCGGCGCTGGCTGGCGCTTTTCCCGGTCAGCTTTCCAGAGCGCATGCGCAGACGATGCAGCCAGAGCGCCCCGTCTGCCCGGAGGCGCGCACCCTTCTGCAGCAGCACTGGGGTTACCCAGATTTTCTCCCGCTGGATGTCTACGACCTGGACGCTCTGCATCGCGGCGAGAAGAAGCTACGCACCATCACCCAGGAGGACATCATCGATGACCTCATCCAGCAGGCAGAGCTTTGCCGTGCAGGGCAGACTTACCGCGACCTGTTCGTTACCGCATCTACCGGTGCGGGCAAAAGCGTGATGTTCCAGATCCCGGCCATTGATCTGGCCGAGAAGTACGGGATGGTCACGCTGGTGATCTCGCCGCTGATTGGCCTGATGAACGATCAGGTACAGGGCATGGAGAAGCACCGCTACGCCAAAGCCCGCACCATCAACTCCGACATCCCGCCCATGGTCAAGAAGACCATTGCGCAGGAGGTGCAGGAAGGCCGCTGCGACATCCTGTATCTTTCGCCGGAATCCCTGCTGAGCCGCAGCGATATCTCCGACCTGATCGGTGACCGTGCCATCGGCCTGCTGATCGTGGACGAGGCCCATATTGTGACCACTTGGGGCAAGCAGTTCCGCCCGGACTACTGGTTTCTGGGTGACTACGTGAACAAGCTGCGCAAACAGCAGCTGAACGGTCCGCACCAGCATGCCTTTGTCACCGCCACCTTTACGGCCACGGCCACCTATGGCGGCGAGGAGGACATGTACCGCGAGACCCTGCGCAGCCTGCACATGTCGCCGGACCCCATCGTTTATCTGGGCTGCGTGCGCCGCCGCAACATCGAGCTGTGCATCCGGGAGGTTCCCCGCGTGACCGGCCGCCGGGAGTACGAGCTGGACAAGTTCCAGGCTCTGACCGGGCAGATCACCACCGCACTGGAGCAGGGGCAGAAGACCCTGATCTACTTTCCCACCGTCAGTCTGCTGGAGCGCTTCTACACCCATTGCCTTGCACAGCGTCTGGGCAATGCTGTGACCCGCTACCACGCGCAGCTTTCCGGCGAAGCCAAAGCGGAGGATCTGGAGGATTTCCGCAGCGGCAAGCGCCGGATCATGCTGGCCACCAAGGCCTTTGGCATGGGCATCGACATCCCGGACATTGCCCTTGTGCTGCACTTTGCCCCCACCGGTAACCTGTGTGATTACACGCAGGAGATCGGTCGCGCCGCCCGTGACCCGGAGATTCAGGGCCGTGCCGTGTACGAGCACATGGCCAACGACTTCAAGCACATCAACCGCCTGCACGGCCTTTCCAGCATTCAGCCCTGGCAGCTGGTGCAGGTGATGCGCAAGGTGCTGCAGCTGTACCGCCAGCACCGCGCCAGCCAGCCGGCCACCGCCACCAAGCACCGCAACGAACTTCTGGTGGACGCCGAGAGCTTTGCCTACATCTTTGCCAGCCCTAACGGCGAGCACCAGCAGGACCCACTGGCCAAGGTCAAGACCGCCATGCTGCTGATCCAGAAGGACAGCGAAGCACGCGGCTATGCGCCCTTCATCATGCGGCCCTCTCCTCTGTTCACCCACGGGTATTTTCTGCTCAGCAGCGCCGATGCCGCCGCAGTCAACTGCATCTGTACCGGTGCTGCCACCCTGCAGGATGAGGCTGCCGGGGTCTACGACGTAGACCTTGCCCGCCTGTGGAGCAGCCGCTGGCAGAACGATTTTTCCTTCCCGCAGTTCAAGTATCTGCTGTACACCCACAGCGACAAGCTGCCGCTGAATGCCCAGCTGCACCTGACCCCCGCCATGCAGCTGACGCTGGAGTGGCACGCCAATGCGGATGCCCGTTTTTCCGTACTGCTGCGCGCCCTGAAGGAGATCTTCTTCGAGGCTGCCCGCAGCGGCCAGTATCTCTACGACCGGGATGCCGCCGCCCGGCTGGCGCAGGCCACGGGTCTGAGCAGCACCCGTGCCACCAGTGCAGTGCGCGTAGTGCTGGCGGCTGTGCAGTCCTGGCAGCAGCATTCGCCCCGCCTACAGCGCACCCGTGTGCTGCGCCGCGGCACTACGCAGGAAGGCACAGAGTACAGTGTGGTGGACCCGTTCATCAGCGAGTTTTTCCACTGGCTGGAGCAGAGCTTTGCTGTTCTGCACAGCGGCGAGACCTGCCGCTATCTGCCGGTGAACGATTCTGCCCAGAGCAGTGAGCGTCTGACCCCGGCTCTGGGCGTGCTGGAGGAGCTGGACCTGCTCCACTTTGCCCTGCTGGGCGGCTCCAACAGCCGCCTGTACCTCTATATCAACCAGACCCAGACCATGGAACTGGCTGACCGCGGCTTTTACCGCAACCACTTGCTGGAGCGCATTGCCCAGCGCCACACCGATGCTGTGCGGCTGATGAGCTGGCTGTTTACCAGCGGCTTTTCCAGCGAGCAGCTCTGGGACCGCATCGAGGAATACTTCCTCGGCCTGCCCATTCAGGGCTTTGACGCTCCTTCTGCCGAATCGAGGTGATCTTTATGCCTTATCTTTTCTGCTCCATCCGTGCTTCTCCGGTGTATAGTTCTTTTCTTTTGGCTCAATGTGTGGTATAGTAAAACTATCCTCCGTAAGGAGACGGAAATCGGAACGTGTCAATGGCTTTCGCCGCATCGCACCGGTTGCAATATATCCCCGCAAGGGGGCGAAAACAGATCTACCTTTAAGGTGATAATCTGTTCCATGCATTGCATTTATCCCCGCAAGGGGACGGAAACATGCGGTAATCCGCCCAAGCCTCCTGGTAACCGATTGCAATTTATCCCCGTAAGGGGACGGAAACCTGTGAGGACAATCCAGCTTTTCGCAATACTTGCAGATTGCAATTTATCCCCGCGAGGGGGCGAAGACGCATTTCCGTTATTGTTCACGTTTGCGAAATTGGCAATTTCAGTTTCTCCCCGCGAGGGGACGGAAACAGCATTACCATTGCGGCAATGTCAGAATACACGGCGATTGCAATTTATCCCCGTAAGGGGACGGAAACTTACCACACACGGGGCAAACGCTCAAACGGCAACATTGCAATTTATCCCCGCAAGGGGACGAAAGCGACATTGTTCTCATGACAATATCCCCATTCTCAGATTACAACTTATCCCCGCAAGGGGACAAAAAAGCACCTCTGCCACTGGCGTTTGCCAGTAGCGGAGGTGCTTTGCTTTTTCTTACAATTCTATTTTACAGGTTGGAAGCTGTGCCAGCCGGAATCGTCTTTGTAACAGGCAGCGCCTTGACGCCTTCCGGAACATCCGGCTTCATGGGGCGGATCTCCTGCAGATAATCTGCCACATCCTGCAGGGTCTGCTCAATATGGGCCGTGTCCAGCGGAAGAATACGGTCGCTTTGCAGACCAAAAGCCGTATCACTGGCATGGTTGATCTGGTTGCGGTACTGCATCACACGCTGGTAGAACAGTGCCGCGTCCTCGATCTGCCACCGGACCTCCGGGTCGATCACCAGCTGACCGGAAGCGAGAACGGTATCCATATAGGCGTGCATTTCTTTCGAATTTGCCACGCCAAACAGCATATTGCCATCTGCATCGTCCTTGCTGTGGGTCAGGCGCAGATCCGTTGTATAGGGATACTCCTTTTGCATCAAAGTCAGGCGGCAGAAATGGAAGTGGAACAGCGGGTACACCCATGCCTTGCCCTTATTCTGATTCTGTGCCGCCAGATATGCCCAGCCGGTTTCTGTGGGCTGCACAAAAAGATGACGGCAGACATAGGCCGGCATCTGCTCGCACAGCAGGGTCAGTGCCTGCTGATACATCCTGTGTTCTGCACACCAGCTTACCAGCGCAGGAAGATTGTTTTTTGGGGAAGCCAGCAGACCTTCAAATTCCGTGCGGAAGCGGTCATTCAGCAGGTGGAAGAACAGGCTGGTCAGATTTTTGCTCTCCTTGGGCGGTGCCTGCAGTGCCTGTGCGATCTGGCTCAGGTCTTCATTCAGCGCCTGCACCCGGCACAGCGCCAGATCATCCGAGAACTGGTTGATGCGGGCCAGCAGGGTGTGCAGAGCCGGGTCGCTTTCGCCCTCGCTCCACAGGTAGCCTTTCAGCTTCTGTGCAGTACCTGTGGAAAAGAACTCGTCCATCGCCGTGATGAGGTCGAACAGGCTGTACAGCTGACTGCTGTCATGGATGCGGGAAGTACCATCCGAAAGCAGTTCGGAGTAGATCACCCTGCGGGTCTCCACACTGCGCAGGTCGCGCATACAGCGCGCTGCCGTTACCAGAAGCATCGCCGTGTCCCGCATGCCGCCGGAAAGATCAATGGAGAGGGTATCTTCCGCTTCAATTTTTCCTAGTAGCAGAGAGATTGCCCGGAACTGCGCCTTGTCGTCCATGCTGTCCGGCACCGGGATCACCACAAGCCGCTCTGCTGGAATACCCGCCGAAGGCAGGAATACATCACGGAAATACTCCACGGTGGTGCAGGTTTTCCCGTCCGGCAGATGCACGGTAGGGCTGGTGCGCACCAGCTCACTGCACAGTGCCAGAATACAATCCGGCCCTTCCTTGTGCTTTTTCAGCTTCAAAACTGCCGCTTCATTGGTCTGGGTATGAATGTTCGGATTTTTGCCGAAGGGGCTCATATATAAAAGCAATACACTGCGTTCCATCTTATACCTCCTCCTGTTCTGCCTGCATCTGCATCAGCCTCTGCTGCCATGTTTTGCGCCGCTGCGATACAGCCGCTTTGCTTACGCCGAGAAACTCTGCCACGGTTTTATCCTGCGCCGGGTTGCGCCCCGGCTCCAGCAGCGCATGGACGGCAGCGCATTCCAGCGCCTTGGGTGCATAGGGCGGCTGAACCGTAAATTCCACATACCGGTGCAGCAGCAGGATATCCCACAGACAGTTGTCCTGTTCCAGCGGACGCAGGTCATCGCAGTTTGCCAGCCGCGCGGGCGCATCCTCTGCCGGGTCCAGCGCGTCATTGTTGCGCAGAAAGCCCATCAGCACGCTGCTCCACAACGGGCCAGCTGTCTTGCCGTATTTTTCCTTCTGCTGCAGGTTCATCAGCCCTATGCCGCGGTGCAGCCATGCCAGCATTTCACTGCTCTGCTCCACCTGCTCTTCCACGCTTTTTTCTTGGGAAGCAACCCGGTCGCCCAGCGCCGAATCCTCTCCGCCAGTGTCGTCCAGACTGAGTACCGACTGCTTATTGCGCAGTGCTTCCCGCAGGGTCTTTACACCCACCCCGACAATATCGGCGATCACCTGTTCTTTTTCCGGGTCACGACAGAGCATACTCTCTGTAATTCCGTTCTTTTCCATGTACTCCAGCGCTTTTTTGATCTTGCGGTTCGTTTCGCGTCCGAAACCCATCACAGCCATTTCTTCCTGCTGCTGGTCGTGTGACTGTGCATGACGGACAGCGGTGCGCAGATACATACTGAAGGTCTGCCCGGGTTTCGGTTCCCAAAGATCAAACGCATCCAGAAACGCCTTGCAGAAATCCGCGCTATTCCATGCCTCCTCTCCCCTTCCGGGAGCCTGTGTGGTCAGAAAGCATTCCGCCCAGAAAGCGCGGAACCGTTCATCATTGGCATCGTGCAGCTTTTTGCGCTGTTCCGGCGGCAGCTGCAGCAGCGGCGAAGCGTCAATGTCCGCCCATGTTTTCACATCATTCATCGCTGCTTAGTCCTCCCGATGCTCGTTCATCCAGATCAGCTGATGGAACACTTGTTCGGCGGTCTTGCTGTCACGCATGGTGCCTACCAGCCCGGCAAGCTGATACAGCGCTGCCATATCGTAAAGCCGCGCGCTGAGCACCTGTCCGTTTTCCCGCTTGACCTCACCATAATACACGCCGCCTACTTCCAGCTCCGTATGGGTAGCTTCGGCGCAGGTCAATGCCGTCAGCGTGACCACCGGGATGCTCTTGGAGCCGTAGGTGATACAGGCATACACCCGGGTGACCTGCGGCAGGGCATCCACCAGATCCCGGCACAGGCCGATCAGCGTTTCCGGGCGCTGATCCTCGGGCAGGTGGAGCTGACGCACCTGATTTTCTGCAATGCCCAGCTGCGCCAGCTCTTCCAGCAGGCGCTGATAATTGCGGGCGGTATCGGCATTTTCCTGCCGGATGGCCAGCAGCTGCACCGTGTCCCCGGGTTCAAGGGTATCCCGCATTACCTGCACGATGGGAAAGCAGGTGGCCGTGGGCGCACCTGCCCGCTCCCGCTGGTACAGCATGGGGTCCAGCTTTCCCTGCAAAGGCACGGTGGTGATATAAGTCTTTAGCACAGGGCAACACTCCTTTTTATAAGATCCATTATCTGCATCATACCATGAAACCGCCCCGCGCACAAGGCAGGCTGAATGAATTTATCGCCGTTCTTTTCAGCGCAAAAGTACATCATTGTAATAAAGTGAATGTTTTCTAGCCATCCGGCCCTTCAGTTTTGCAGTGTTTTGTGATATATTTAGGGTACTATCCCCGCAAGGGGGCGAAAAAACCCACTCCATCGGGATTGCGTTTTCGATTGCAGTACAATCCCCGTAAGGGGGCGAAAACACCTCTGGAGTAATAATAATTTGCTCTTTCGACGTACAATCCCCGTAAGGGGGCGAAAGCTCCATAACTGGATATTTAGGCGTTGTCATTCGGATGCAATCCCCGTAAGGGGACGAAAACACAGGATAGGCCTTGTCGATGATGGACAGCATGGTACCATCCCCGTAAGGGGGCGATAACAAAATAGCCTTGTAGCTGTCGTGCCACGCTTCGGTACAATCCCCATAAGGGGGCAAAAACTACACTTCGCACGCTTTCATGTTGTACCAACTCAGTACTATCCCCGTAAGGGGGCGAAAAACAGGCAATAAAGATTGCGTACTCTTTCATTGTAGATACCATCCCCGCAAGGGGGCGAAAAAACTTCTCCAAAAGAGAATCCCTTACATTCAATGGATACCATCCCCGTAAGGGGGCGAAAACACAACCTCTTTGGACAGGTTCTCACGGCTCTTGGTATAATCCCCGTAAGGGGGCGAAAACAAAAACCAGAAGAAAAACAGGATGCAGGAAAATGTACAATCCCCGTAAGGGGGCAAACCAAAGCAAGAAAAGTAATTTTAAGTTTCTTGCTTAACTATCCGCATTCCATGGGCTTTTTCTCTTTGCAATGTCAAGGAGGAATGCCCTATGCTCATCAACTTTACCAATCATCCTTCTGCCCTGTGGAGTGCCGAGCAAAAGGCTGCGGCACAGGTCTACGGCAAGGTGATAGACCTTGCCTTCCCTGCCATCGACCCCGCCACCAACGAGGCCGTGCTGGACTCCCTTGCCGCGGTATATGCCGACCACATCCTGCACCTTAACCCGGACGCCGTGCTCTGTCAGGGCGAGTGCACCTTTGTGTACCGGGTAGTCCAGCGTCTGGAAGCCGCAGGCATCCCCACGCTGGCCGCCTGCTCCCGCCGTAAGAGCCAGGAGACCACCTACCCGGACGGCAGTACCCTGAAGCGCAGCATCTTCACCTTTGCAGGCTTCCGCCGCTATGGCTCGCCCTGAAAAGGGATTTCAATTGTTCTACTGCCGTGGTATAATGGGGCTGCCCCGTAAGGGGACGGAAATGACTTGCGGGTGATAAAATACTTGCGCATGATGATTACAACTTATCCCCGAGAGGGGACGGAAACATCTCGATGTTTTACGACAACTGTCTTGCGGTGAATTTCAACTTATCCCCGCAAGGGGACGGAAACTGAACCGGAGAGCGCTTGTATATTCTGGAAGACAGTACCATCCCCGTAAGGGGGCGAAAACCCTGATGTCTGCACAATCTGGTTAATGTTGACGGTACCATCCCCGCAAGGGGGCGAAAACAGCCGTGCTTCTTTGTCGTTCCAGTCGTTCTCAGTACCATCCCCGTAAGGGGGCGAAAACTCGCCCAGATTTGCAAACTGCGGCACGTAGTAGGTACCCTCCCCGCAAGGGGACAAAAAACTCCGCATCAAAAAAAGATGCGGAGTTTTTCTTTTGCAAACCTTAACTTCTTGTTTTCCGTGGGCTGTTCCTCTATGAACGGAACGATTGCAGCTGCTGTGATATTTTCTCTGCTGCGGCTTTTGCATAGCGACAAAATGTGTTATAATAAAGCCAATTCCAAGCATCTCTTACAAAAACAACAAATACGTTTTCCGTTTATTGTGCAATTCTTCCACAACTCGTAAAGGAGATGGTATTTTGAACGTTCTCACCCTGCAGTCCACCTATGGCGGGCTGCTGCACGACACCGGCAAAGCGGTGTACCGTGCCGGTGGGCAGCGCGGCAGCCACAGTGAACAGGGCTACCAGTTTTTGCACGGCGTTTTGCCCGGTGCAGGCTGGGCACCGGCGCTGGACTGTGTGCGCTACCACCACGCCGCCGCGCTGCGCGGTGCAGCAAAGGCTCTGCCAGCCGATTCCCCGGCCTATATCGTTTATCTGGCAGATGATCTTTCTGCCGCCGCAGACCGCCGGGAGGTCTAAGGCGAAAGCAGTTCCTTCCGGCGGGATCTTCCGCTGGACGCGGTGTTCACCCACCTGAACGGTACGCACCCCCGCTGGACGATGCCTGCGCCGCCGC
>OBDB01000332.1_pt1 | contig 13769 bp, 9 predicted proteins | sample 1518221 | NCBI WGS metagenome assembly OBDB01 (sample SAMN01760938, study PRJEB22395) | human gut metagenome | reverse complement strand
CATTATTTTTCATTTTGCAAATACATCCACATTGGAGATAAAGGATTCAATGGAAAATATGATTTCATTTTTTTCATATCCTTCATTTGTACAGATTCACAGAAGTTATTGCATCAATTTGAATTATGTGGACAGCTTTACACCACTTGCTGTCACTATGACTGACGGCTGCAAAATTCCACTTTCGCGGAAAAAACAGACCATTTTCCAAGAGCGCTTTAACAATTTGATACGAGGTACCATCAAATGAATTTTCCAATTGAAGTATATACCATTATTATAGAATGCCTGCTTATTTTCTACTTCTTTCATAAAGAGGTTAGACCTGTATACCCTTCCCGCAGATATATTATCCTATTTTGCATATCACTCTTTGCGGTCATAATGCTCTCAACCCTATATACACCTATGTTTATACGGCTTGTCATTATCAGCTTATTTTTGTTTTTATGCTATACTTTCTGCTTCAAATGCAAAATATTCCAAATCACCTATACTATTATATTATTTTTTGTCACGTCGATGTTTTCCGATGTTATTGGTGCGTTTGTACTTTCCAGACTTGGAATTTCAATAAATGAACTTTTAGGAATAAGTGAAGGACGGCTTATCTACAATACCACAAGCAAGATTATTCATCTGTTTTTGCTGGTCATAATTATTTTATTTACCAATGCCCGATTTGATTCAAAGGCTCTACTGCATGCCATACCACTCATGCTCTGCAATCTGTCAAGCATATTTATTCTGTTTGCCCAGTACACTACCTTTATTGACAATGGTAAATACTCCACCTTTGTGATGACCACCATATGTATGCTTGTTATCAATATAGTGGTTTGTGGATATACGGAAATAGTAAAGAAATCTTATGAATTACAGAAAAATCAGCTCTGTATGCAGGAGCAGCTTGCCAAACAGGAGCTTTACTATCAGGATATCATTGCTCGTCAGGACGAATCCCGCGCACTTTGGCATGATATAAAAAAATACATGCTGGCAATGGAAAATCTGGTTTCTACGAAAACACGACCTGAAGCCGAAAGCCAGCTCTCTGCCCTAAAGAAAAAGTTTTCAAGCCTTGACCAAATGATTGATACCGGTAATTCCATTGTTGACGGCATCCTAAACTATGGCTCTAATAAAGCAGGCAGTCTGGGAATCTCCATAAACTTTAATCTATGGCTGGACACTGACCTTAACATTTCGCCTGTTGACCTATACATAATCATTGGAAACACTATGGATAACGCAATAGAAGCCTGCGATGCTTTTCAGGCAGGTCACAAACCATCCATCTCATGTACGCTGCGCCAGAAAAATCATGTGCTGCTTTATGAAATATCCAATCCTATTCCACCGGTTTCGGTAAAAAAAGCCGGAGATATCCACGGATATGGGCTTGAAAATGTCAAAGAATGTGTAAATAGAAATAGTGGTTTTATCTCTGTTAAAACCGAAAATGATATATTTTGTGTCTCTATAACACTAAACGTTTAATATGTCTTTAAATCCGCGATATCACAAGCCTTCCATCCTGCACATCAACCCTAACCTTATTAGACTCTATCCCTGCTGCCTCAAGCATCTCATCAGTGAGTTTTATCCTGTGCGCCTTGTCCAAAACCGTATATTCCATTGCAGGGTGTTTCTTCAATTTCTCCGTACTTACCTTTCCGTCAGATATAAGCACTGTGCGGTCTACACGGCCTGCAAGTGCCATATCGTGTGTGACTATGATGATGGTTATACCAAGCTCTTTGTTCAGCTTATGAAACAGCTCATAGATTGTATCAGCAGTCCTTGTATCCACAGCTCCGGTCGGCTCATCCGCAAGCAGTATGTCCGGCTTATTTGCCAGTGCCACCGCTATCGCTGCGCGCTGCTGCTCTCCTCCCGATAGCTGAGCCGGAAGCTTATCCTTATGCTCCTGTAATCCCACTGCATTTAACAGTTTAAGGGCATAGCTTTTATTATCCTTGCGCTTTTTTATAATTTCTCCGTGTTTTAAATTACCGGTATTACCTGAATTTTCAAACATCATCACGGCTTCGACATTCTGCAGCACAGTCAGGTATGGGAACAGATTTTTGGCACTTTTCTGCCACACAAAGCCCACCTTGTCTCTGCGGTATCTCACCATTTCAGCTTCTGAATATGTGGAAATGTCTTTTCCGTCAATAGTGAGCACTCCCGCTGTGGGTATTTCCAGTCCTCCTATCATATTTAAAAGGGTGGATTTTCCGCTGCCGGATTTTCCTATTACCGCAAGCATCTCCCCTGTTTCCACCGTCAGGTCAAGCCCCTCCAGTGCCATCACCTTTTTATCGTCGGTCTCATATATTTTTACCAGTCCATCGCAGTTTATCATCTGGTTTTCCCCCCTTTTAATTTAAATTACTATGCCGTCACTAAGCTCAAACACTTCATCCCCCAGCTCCATCAGGTTCGGATCATGCGTGGTCATAACTATTGTGATGTCCTCATCGTCTATCAACTCACGGAACAATCGCATGACTTCAAATCCAGCAGCGGTATCGAGTGCTCCTGTCGGCTCATCCGCAAAGACCACCTTCGGGCGATGAACCACAGCGCGCGCTATCGCAACTCTCTGCTGCTCACCTCCCGATAGTTGTCCCGGCATATGATCCATGCGCTTTGAGAGTCCGACACGCTCCAGCAGCTCTGATACTCTGTCATGCGTATTCTCATTTATCACTTCGGTTTTTGCATCTCCAATGTCATTATCCATATCAGTCAAATTCTTTTGTATCTGACGTTTATTTTTCGCAAGTCTAAGGGCAAATTCCACATTCTCATATGCCGTCATCGTGGGAATTAGTGCTATAGACTGGAATACAAATCCCATCTCATACCGCCTTAGCATTTCCCGGTCTTTCTCGGTCATCTGCTCGAGGTTTTTATCCAGAAACTGCACACTTCCCTCTGTCGGCATATCAAGCGCACTAAGGATATTAAGAAGTGTGGTCTTTCCAGAGCCGGAACGCCCTTTTAAGATGGCAAGTGTTCCTTTTTTTATCTCCATGGATACTCCGTCAAGTGCGTGGACTGTTGTACCATCTCCCGCCTTAAAATATCTTTTTATATTTTGAGCAATTATCGCATTTTCCATATGTCACGACCTCTTTTTTTACATGCTAACTATCTTCTCCAAGCCTTAGTGCCTGTGCTATCTTCATACTCTTAAGCAATCTGCTGATAACCACATAGCATACGGCTACAGCCACGAAAAGTACTCCTGCAAGCTCCAGCATATCAGATTGATAAATATATACATTTACTCCGATATTGTGTTTCTGCGGCAGATATATGATCGATATGAGCCTTACAAACATCGCTGTTGCAGCTATACCTATGCCTGCTCCCGCAAGAAGCGGCAGAAATGATAAAAATATCTGCTCGTTTAAAAGCATTGCTTTTACCTCTCTCATTCTCATTCCCATTGCGCGGTATATACCAAACTGCAGCTCCCTCTGTTTTAGTGTCATAACCCAATACAGCAAAAATCCTACTGAGCACACTATCAGTGAAAGTATAAAACTTAATGTAAACATACCGTTTGTGATCTGCACTGTGGCTGAGTTTTTATTCTCGTCTATAAGCTGCTGCGCGGATGTTAAATTTTTGTATATATCATCCACCGTTTTTCCTTTTGACAGGTTCATCCACACACTGTACGGTGTCATGCCGAACTTTTCCACAACCGTAGCATAATTTGCAACGATCAGGTATTTCTCCTGCTCGGTCACATTTCCTTCTGCATCTGTCTCATAGGTGTAACGCTCGTAGCCCGGAAACCCTTTTACTATGGCACATACCTTTACATTCTCGGATGCGTAGATCTGATCATCATCGACAGCCTCCGGTACATACCTTGAGTAATTTAAGCTGTCACCAACTTTAAGTCCCAGAGCTTTTGCCAGATTTGAGGAAATGATGACTCCGTCCGGCTCTTTTGCCAGCTCATTCAGGTAATTGAACCAGTGCGCGTCATTAATATCATCATTTTGGTCACTCTGCAATTTCGCAGTCTCACCGAATTCTTTTGTGTTTATCGCCATAAGATATGCATCCGAAACCGAACCACTGCCTGCGGAAATATCTACCCGCTCGTCCTCAAGCACACGCGTGACACCGTCACAGATGCCCTCATTTTTGAGCGACTCGTATTTACCGAAATCAGGCTCGTCATACATCCAGCTTACAGAGCCATCTTTATTCTTCTGTATCCTGAGTCTGAAATCTTCGTTGTATATCGCATCACACCCCACATTGTAGGCGATCCGCTGTTCCATATTGCTGTTCATGGTGCGCGCCATATTCGCGTCAAAAATACCGCCAGCCACTGTCATGATAAGAAATACTGCCAGAAATCCCTGATTGTATCTGGTTCGTTTCAGCTGTAAAAATGATGCATACATTGCCGGAGAAAAACGCTTTTTAAAGAGCCTGTCCACAAGCAGAATAATAAGTCCGGTAAGTCTTACGCACAAAAGTGCCGCTGCAAATATAAAAAGCGAATTGTCCAGTATCATGACAGGATCTATGCTCCTGTTCTCAAGAACAGATATCGCAAGCGTACTCTTCTGCTTGTTGTAATTGTAAAGCAGATATGCTGACAGAGCCAAAAGTATAACGTCTATAAAGCATTTCTCCCAAAGAGGCTTTTTCTTTGATATTCGTCCCCTGCTGTGCTCTGATATGGCATCCTTTGATTTTTTCCACACCGGAACTGTGATAAACAGCACCATGATAACTGCCGCTGCCACCGCATAGACAAGCATCTGCCATACAAATCTGTAAGTGCCTATATCCTTTGCCGTAAATCTTAAAAATCCGTCTGTAGATGCGGCAGCCCGGCACATTATATATCCGAGTACTATTCCAAGTACACAGCCCGCAAACGCTATTATTCCCGACTGCTGTAGGTACAAAATAAATACCTGTAATTTTGTCGCACCGCGGCTTCTTAAAACAAGTATGTCATTTTCCTCGAGCGAAAGTATCTGTGCAGATATCATTCTTATAAATAAAATCAAAAGCACAAGACACGGCAGCTCCAACGCCCAAAGCATCAGCTTTATCGTCTTCTGCTGTGTAAAAAAGCGCTCCAGCGTATCACGGATGTTGTCATTGTAGAGCTTGTCAGCATCCTTAAACTGCTCCATATAACCGTCATAAAGTGAGGCATTTTCCGTGTTGATCTGCCTGTAATCCAGCATGAGAAAATCACTGTAGCTGATATTGTCCTCGCTGTAATACTGCATCATTTCGTCAAAAACATCCTGCGAAACAAATATCACATCGCCCATATCCGAAAGCGTCTTGGCCCAATATGGATCGTTTATATCTTTTTCACGGCAGATCTGTGATATGACGAAAGAAATTTCCTTTTTCCCACTGCCATCAGGTACATGTAAATAGATTTTTTCACCTGCTACAAGTCCGTAGTGATCCATTGTCTTTTCGCTTATACTGCATTCGAATGTGGCTGTGTCAGTCTGAGATTTTACAACATCCGCGTACTCCGAAAGTCCCGGCAGATATCCTATTGTAAAATAATTGTTAGGTCCTCCAAACTCTGTATCTGCGCGTCCTCCTGAGAGTGTGATAAGCTGCTGTGAGGAAACCTTGTTTATATCCACATATTCAGTCCACTTCTTTTCGTATCCTGACAGCTTATCAAGCACTGACTGCGAATCAGGATAATCTGCCACCGCATATGTTCCCTCGCGGCTCATCCGTGCTGGAAACTCATTCTGCTGTGTGGCATGATCCGTAAAAAGTCTGTCGAGTATCTGATTTCCCGCACCCTTTTCAAACATAGGGTGGCACACAAAAAGTGCTATAAACAAAGCCACTCCCATAAGCAGACACAGATTTAACCATTTTCTGTTTTTTAATTTATTAATTACGAAGCCAAACATATTTCATCGCCCTCATCAATACCGTAAAGCACAAGTGTATTGCTGCCTGATGTATAATCGCCCAATATTACCGGCTGCTTTACCACGCTGTCCCCATCAATTTTCCACACATAGTATGATATATCATCTTTGTCCATAGGATTGACCTGCTTGTGTATGATCGAAGTCGGCACCACTACCACCTTTTTAAAAGAAACATAAGAAAACTTTACAGCAGATGCCCTGGTCAGATCATCCGGTATTCCATTGTCAAGTTTTATATAAAATGCTGCATTTCCATATCCCGAATCTGTGTTTCCGGTAATATGCACACCTTTATCATCCTGATTTATATATCCCTTTTGAGCAACACTACCGTAACCGGCAAAACCGATACAGCTTCCGTAGATCGTTGTACCGTCCAGCTCAAGTGATACGCGCTCTCCCACATCTGCTATATTGTCCTTATATACTTTATAGCTATTGCTATCCTTTACCTGAACCAGCAGTACGTCCGTGGAATTTCCGGTTATCTGCAGGATATCTGAGCCTTCCTCCACATTATCTCCTGCCTTGACACTCACCTTTGAAACTTTTCCGTCATTTTTGGCATATACTGAAATATTTCCTTTGCCGTCATTTCCAGCGCTTATGCTGTCATATGCTAACTGTAGCCGGGAAAGCTGATAGGTGTGGTCTGCATTGGCAAGTTTTTTCTGCAGATTCAATAATTGTAAATTCAGTTTCAACTGCTGCTCATCATATGCTGTATCCGACTTTTCATCCTCCTGGTTATTTTCTTCTGCGCTGCTACCACCTTCAGATAAATCTTTTACCTGTTTATCGTAATCTGCGATCTTGTGCGCATAGGATTTATTCTCTGAGTCGATCTCATTTTTTGCCTCTGTTATGGCAGCTTTGCCCTCTCCGGTATCCACCACGTAAAGCAGCATCCCATTTTCTACCGTATCGTCCTGCTTCACATTGACCGATACGATCTGCCCTTCATAATCACAGGTTTCGGTTATCGTCCCTGCGTCAGATCTGCTGTAGCGCACACCGTAGTTTGCTATATCAAAGTCAGACCTTGTTACCGTATATTTGCTATACTTTGTCGGAACCTGATCTGTAGAATTATAGTAAACCAGCTCCCCCTCTTTTAAGCCCTCTGTGACCTGTGTATAGTTTTCATCAGACTCACCTGTTGTTATGATGCGTTTCTCGCGGCCGCCCTCATCATTTTTCACATAGACATATCTAGTATCGCCATCCTTATAGATGGAATCTTTTCCCACGACAAGTGCCTGATTTGCTTTTGTCTTTTCAAAATATACCGGATACATCTGTCCTGCCGTAAGAAACGGCTTTTCCCTGCTTTCCACGCACACATCCGGATATCGGTTGTTTATCTTTGAAAGTACCAAAACCTCTGATGTATATTGAGACTCGGTGACATCATATTTTTCGCCATCGACTATCACATATTTCTTGTCATAATCACTGTATTTGTACTCATTTATGGCTGTATCTTTTATATCCAGCACAAGGTCATCCGTATCTGAGACAATGACTATATTCTCGTATGCCGCAGCAGACCTTCCATCTGTCAGCTTCTTAGTGTAAGTGACAAGACCGCTGTGGACTGCCTTAAGCGTTCCATCATCAACGATCTGCTGATATAAAGCCATCTGCTCATTGATCTTTTGCACGCGGTATTCGTGAAGCTGCTTATCGTACCGTTCATTTTCCTGTTCTGTGGCAATCTGCGTATTGTAATCATCTTCTGTGCTCTCTTTTTTCTCAATCTGTTCTGTTGAAAATTCGTCCGTATCCGCAGCCTGACTCTCCCATAATTTGATCTGCGTATCCGAGATCTGAGCGGATATCTCATATGTCTCATTCTCATGCACCAGCGCATCCTTACATTCCTGCAACTGTTTTTTTGCCTCATCCACATCACAGACAGCAAGCACATCCCCTGCATTTACTGTATCTCCCGGCTCCACATATATCTGTGAAATATTTACATTGGCACTGTAGTAATTGCAGTAATCCCTAGGAACTGCGGTAGCCATCAGCACCTGCAGGGAGCCGATCGTACCGTATTCCACAGGTCTATAGGCTTCATTTAACGCTACAGGTTCTTCAAGCTTTGGTATGCTGCTTTCTGTCATTTTTCCACAGCCGCCTGCCACAAACGATACACATATCCCCAGTACTGCCAGTTTTTTTATTGATAAAAGGTTTCTGTTCTTCACTGCAAAACCACCTCATCCCCGCTTTTAAGTCCTTCTGTGATGATCCGGTAGTCTCCCACCTGATCTGCGACACTTATCCATACCGCCTGTCTGTATCCATTCTCATCCAGCGTGTATACAAAATACCTGCCATCCTTCTCATGTACTGCGTCCTTTTGCACATACACAGCATTTTCTATAGCAGGGCGCGTCACTTCCATGGAAAATATCTGTGCATCCGATACTGCCGACATGTCCGATACTGGTTCAAAAACAAGTTTTTTATCGTCCACCTCTTTTACCTTAAGTTCAAACTCTATATCAGATGCTGTTGCCGTGTATACATCACCTACATTAAAGTCATAACCTTCCGGTCTGTCAGCTTCGTAATTGCCGTTTCCGCTGATTTCTGTTATAAGATTGCTGCCCGATTCAAAAACTCCCGCCAAAAGCGAATTGTTCATTGCTGTGATCGTGCCATCCTCGGATGCCGTGATCTGATATCTCGACAGTTTTTCCTTAGCCTCATCAAGATAAAGCTGCGCAACCTCTGTATCCTTATCAAGCTGGGCAATATCGCTTGAATAATCCTGAGTATCATCGATTTTCATAATAGCCCTGTAGTGCTCTGCTAAAAGCTTATTCTGACTGATCTGCCAGCTGTAGTCCTCGATCTTTTTCTGTATCTCCCCGGATTTAAAAGCCACCAGTATATCGCCCTTTTTCACATGATCACCCACTGCCACATTTACCTTTTCGAGCGTAAGCTCCGTGTTTGTCGCACCATAGGAAAACCTGGTATAGCCCTGCGCGCTCAGACTGATGGTAGTCTGCGGTGTGAGTGAACCGCTCTGTACCGTAACTGTCTGGTATGATATTTTCTCGTAGGAAGCTCTGTCCGTCTGTGCAAGCTCCTTTTGTGCCGCCCCACATCCTGAAAATAAAATAGAGGTAATTGCAGCGGCAAGTGTCAAACGCCCTACATATTTTTTCTTTTTATTAATCATATATTTTCCACATCTTTTCCAAATAAATATGAACCTGATCTATTATCTAAAAATGTAACTCCATGTATAAACTTTTTGTATCATGTATTGCATTTTTTATTATATAATTTCCCTTAGTCTCCATGCACACTTCTCTCTGATTCAGAATATCTGCTCCGGCTCAATCACTGTTCCGTCTATTGCATTTACAAATACCGGACACGATTCGACCTCTCCTCTTTGCAGCAGCTCAAGGCTCCATGCCGGGATATAGCTGAATCTCTGTGAATCTGAGCTGTCCTTTACCCTGATATAGCCAAGTGTCAGATAACGATATTGTGTATCCGCTTCCACAATATATTTATCCGGGTGGCTTTCAAGCTCATTTCTTGCAATCTTATAAATATTTGACACCGGTAAGAGCTCCACCTTCTGCTGTTTTTTCACAATGCTTACCGGCTCTGCTATATCAAATCTATAGACACCATATTCATTTACATTGAAACTGCCTGTCTCATAACCAGGACAGTCCATAGGACAAAATTTGTTATAAGCTGAATAATCAAATACATTCAGTGATTTTGAATACACTACATCATCTGCGCCAAGCGAATATTCAAGCGCATAGCCCCATATGGCTCTATGCACATCCCCCTCCTTATATACATTATCCTCAGTCTTGTTATATCCCTCCCATTCACAGTCGCTTTCTCCTGTTTTAATCATTGACTCAATTCCTATTGCCTGCATGAAGTCACCTGCTTTCTTCTTTGCCTCATCAAACGAAATATTTGCCTCATTGACATCGCTTACCGGCAGGTCTCCATCAATAAAGTCACCGTTTAAATACCTCACCGTGTCATACTCTTTCAGTGATTTTGGTCCATAGTACTGCTTCACATAGCCATCATCAAATTTAGTACTCCTCTCATCCGGATCCCCATCTGAAACGCTTTTCACACATCTGTCAAGCGGATAGCTCTGGATGCCTGATAGCACACTGTTGTCATCATCTGGCCTTGAAAACTGAAGGTGAAACCAGGTATCACCTATTTTTCCGACAAAATCATCACAGGAATCATATTCTGTGGCCTCTGTCCACACATCAGCTGCCGTTTCAAGTGCTTTTGTGCACTCAGTTTTCATATCATCATGCCATTTCAAAATCTCCTCAGAGGCATCATCCGACAGACTGTTGTTGTCCCTGTCAAGAGTCTCAATAATCTCCTCAAGCTCCTTTTTTGTCATGTGCGCATAGTCGTAATAATAGACCTGTGAATCACCAAAATATGCCTTTATCACCTTTTCCTTGAACTCCTTGGTACAAGGTATGCGCTCTACCTCTGTGACTGACATGGTATCACATTCCGGCACTCTGATATCTGCCGTGATTTTCACCTTTTCATCAGTACCACCCATATTTACTGTAAGTTCATCATTAAAACTTGTATTGGTGTCAATATCCTTTACACTGCTTACCACATTTTGGGATTTTACCTCCGTGTCCACGCCATAATCTACCTTTTTGCCGGCACAGCCTGCGAGTGATATGAGGACAAGTGCCTCGATGAGTGTCATAATTGCTTTTTTCTTCTTTCCCATAATAGTTCTCCATAAATTTTAAAATACATCCTCAGAATTGATTATTGTGCCATCTATTGCATTTACAAGTATCACATTTTTCTTTTGTGAATCAACCAGCCGCGAAAATGACCATACAGGCACATAACTGTATTTTGCAGTTTTATTCTTATCTTTCAGCCTGAAATATGTAAGCTGCATATTGTTAAAGCTTGTGTTTCTCTCAAGCTCATATTTGTCGGCATTGTTTTTTAGCTGCTCCTTAATTATCTGCTCTATATTCTTTAAAGAAAGCATCTCCACACTGCCGGATATGCTTGTCACACTCACCGGATATTCTATAACCACATCAATTATTCCATTGTCTGTAACAGTTAGCTGAATACTGTCACCCAATGTAATGTCTTTCGCATCCTCGCGAAGCATAGAGTCACATTCTGATGAATCAAAACTATCCTTAAAAACCTGTCCATCAATGCCTGTTCCATACGAATACACATATCCCCACAATGTGTTCCTGCGGCTCTCCCAGTTTTCATCCCCATTATTAAATCCCAGCCAGTTACAATCGCACTCTCCACGCTCAACCTGATTTGACAGTCCAAGCTTTCCCATAAAGTCCTGCACAATTTTTTTTGACTCTGCCGCACTTCTTGTACATTCATTTCCATCAGCTCCGGCACTGTCTGTCAGATTATCCTCCTGAAATGTCTGCGAGACATTATCATAATTTTCCTCCTTAAATGAAGGTGGTCCGTAATATTTTCCATCGAGCTTAAAGACATAAGCATTTACCCAATGCTCTTTAAATGTTACCTCACAAAATGTATCTCCTTTATAGCCGGCATACTCATCACAGCTTTGTAAATCAGAAGCAATTGTATACGAGATTTTCGCATCCGTCAGTAAATCCCGATAACCTGATAAATCCTGCTCCATTTGCTGTACCAGCTCCTGTTTTGTACTATCATCCACATCATCCCTGCTATTCATTTCATTCAGCTCCCTGGATTTTAAATCTATATAAGAATTCAATTCATCAACTGTATAATGCTCTAAATCATGATAATAATACTCTCCACCACCAAAGTACGCATCTAAAAACCTTTTCTTGTACTCTGTATCGAGCTTCACATCCTCCACTCCAACAACATGCATGGTTTCACAATCCGGCACCAGTATTTTGGCATCGATTCCCAGGGTTACATCTCCTTTTTTTGTCTGGACAGTTATATTTTCGACCCATGGCTTGTCAGTCCTTAAATCAGATACCTTAGAAGCGTTCTTTTGCTCCTTTACCTCCGTGTCCACACCATAATCCACCTTTTTACCGGCACAGCCTGCGAGTGATGTGAGGACAAGTGCCTCGATGAGTGTCATAATTGCTGCAAATAATCTCATATTTCGTGAAGATATGTTACCCCTTTTATCCATATGTGGTTCTCCTTTTTTGTGTTCCATATTGTTATAATGAGTATATATGTCAGTTGTAAACTTTTTGTATCATACATTGCATTTTTATTATAAAAACCCGGTCTGCACATACTTATGCAAACCGGGTCTATATTTAACGTATCTTGTAACTATTAAACTATACCAATTCAGGAATTTTATATCCTGCTTCCTCCATCGATTTTTCAAATTCTCCAAGGCTGACATTTGCCTCTTCGGCTGCTACATCTATTTTTAACCTTCCCTTTGAAACCAATGAATACAACATATTATTTTTTCCCTGAAGAATCCCCTCTTCCTTCTGTTCCTCACCATACTCCCTGGCATATTCCTTTGCATACTCTTTTGCATATTCCATTGCATACTGTCTTACTGCTTCGCTCATAGCACCACGTCCTTCCTTTTCTTTGTAATAAGCCACTGCTTTTGACAATGTCTCACTTTCTATCTGCTCCGGCCTGCACTGGTGAAAATCTTTCATCATCCGACCTATATCATCATTACCTTCATACCTTCCATTTACATAGATGATATGTGAACCATCTCCAAAAACTTCGCCTGTTTCATCAACACGTCTTTGAATGTGATAAAATGGCAGTCCTTTTCTGAACTTATCGTGATCATAAATAAAAATCACGTATGAATCCTTAATCTCCTTAAACTCCTGTCCTTCCTCCAGCATCCTCGCATCCATCATACTGCTGTGATATCTGGCTCTTTTGACATGCGATCCCTCAGCATTAATCTGCACCTCGATATCAATATGTCTGCCATCGACATCTATTGCATGCACATCCAAGGTAATACATCTCCCACCAATCACTGGATTTTTTAATTCATCCTGCCCCCAGACGTCTATAACCTTAATATCACGCTCCATTATTACGCGAAGCAGTAACTCCGTTGTCTCGATATTCTGCCCGAATACAAGACTCATCAGATTGTCATCAAACAGCGTCATTTTTTCAATCAATCCGTTGATGATTACATCGTTCTGGCCATAATTACTGCCAAAAACCTCTTTTGTCTCTCCCGACATTATTCTCCTCCTGTTTAGTTGTGTAAGCAAGAAGAATAGAATATCGCATGATACAAAATTTCTTGTCAATATAAAGCATCAACAACCCCAGTCAGCTTCATTCACATAATGTTTCTCAATCGACATATCCATTTTCCCTGCTATTGATAGGTAACTTAAAGCATTGAAAATTTCCATGTCTTTGTCGAAAAATATTAAGTGGTTCTGCCCTCTTCAAAGTGATACGCACCGATAAAAATGTGTACTGTGGTGTCGCTCAACAGAAATATAATGCTTTGGCTTGATTGTAGCATTAAAACCGCAAAAGGGCAATAAAAATATCAGGCAAATTCCTATTATCCTATTATAAAAGAGAGACAGCCGCGAAACCGCAAAAACAGCCGGGCACATCTCTCACATATGTCTGACTGTTCTTATCGCTTACTATTCAGTTTTATTATAGCTATCCGCTAAATTCTCCTGTAGTGGTATGCAAAGTATATATTGCCGGCGATTGCGGAAACGCTCGAAAATCTTGACGTTCATCTTCTGAGGGGCAAAACCGATA
>OBDB01000325.1_pt1 | contig 13996 bp, 10 predicted proteins | sample 1518221 | NCBI WGS metagenome assembly OBDB01 (sample SAMN01760938, study PRJEB22395) | human gut metagenome | reverse complement strand
GTCGTGCTTTGCGGCGAGTATATATGAGGCGATGCCAGTAGCCTTGAGGATAGAAGTCAGATGTCTGGCGTCTGATGTCTGATGTCTCCCAGTCTCCCAGTCACTCGAGGCCCCTAATCCCTAGCTGCCGATCACAAATTTCTAATTCCAATTTCCTTCATTTATGCTATAATGACTATGAGTGTAATCAGCAGGTTTCCTGCTGAAATCACGATGAGGAAACAGATATGAAAATTATTGGTGGAAAAGCCAAAGGCACGAACCTTTTGGCACCCGTAGGAAGAAATACGACGAGACCGACGCTGGGACGGGTACGGGAAAGTATTTTCAACGTACTTGCCAATGTGGGGCTTGTTGAGACGGATGTCCTTGATATTTTCGCAGGGACAGGCGCGATGGGGCTTGAGGCGCTCAGCCGGTATGCATGGTCTGCGGTCTTTATCGACAAGACAACGGGCCGCATCATCCGCGAAAATGCGAAGAAGTGCCATGCAGAAGATCAGGTACAGATCATATCGAGAGATGTAGGGGCTGCGCTGAAGTCTCTTCAGGGCAGGACCTTTGATTATATTTTCATGGCCCCTCCGTATCGGAAGGGCTATATCAATGAAGTACTGGCGATGGTTTTCGACTGCGGCCTTCCTGCTGATCATGCGATCATTATTGCAGAACATTCTATATCAGAACCCCCGGATGTATCACTCTTTGCTGACCGATGTGAAGTCTGGAAAGAGAAAAAAGTGGGGGCCATTGTTGTTACCTATCTGCTATGCAGATCTACAGAGGGGGAAGTGCAATGAAAATAGCGATTTGCCCAGGAAGTTTCGACCCGGTGACCTATGGTCATCTGGATATCATCAGAAGAAGCGCTTGTCTGGTCGATAAACTGATTGTGGCAGCTTTTTTAAACCCGACCAAGCATTATATGTTTACTACGGAAGAACGGTTGGATATGCTTCGTAAGACGACCAAAGACATTCCCAATGTCGAAGTGGATGCTTTTGATGGTCTTTTGAATGAATACGCAGCGAAGAAGAATTGCCATCTTCTGATTCGCGGACTTCGTGCGTTCAGTGATTTTGAATACGAATTTCAGCGGGCGCTCATGATCAAACAGATCGATCCCACGCTGGAGACCGCATTCTTCATGACGGATGGACGCTATTCTTATCTGTCGTCTACCGGCGTTCGCGAGCTGGCCCATTTTGATGGTGATATTACCCGGATGGTCCCGCCCTATGTACAGGAAATGATCAAGAAAAAGGTAGAGAATCGCTGATCGCTATCGGCTTTTTTCTCAAACTTCGAAAAAGAAATGAGGCTTGCAATTATGGACACAAGAAAACTCTTAGAAGAATTAGAAAATGTCATCAATAACGCGAGTGAAGTACCGCTCACCAATAAGAAATTGGTGGATAAGGATGAGATCGAACGACTGATCGATGCCATCAATCAGTCTCTGCCGAATGAACTCGAGAGCGCACGCCGCATCGTCGCGGACAAAGAGCGTATCATGCTCGACGCAGAAAAGAAAGCAGAGGACACGGTGGCGCAGGCGAAGGATTATATCGCCCGCATCACGGAAGAAAGCGAACTTGTCAAGCAGGCGCAGGAGCGTGCCAATGAAGTGATCTCTTCGGCCAATAAATCCGCTGATGAGCTCCGCACCAGCTCTGTCACTTATGCGACAGATGTCCTGAAGTATGTGGAAACAAATATGGAAAATGTCTTAGACAGCCTGAAAAAGAACCGTCAGAGCCTGATCGATTCCAATTCCGCCGCTGCCCGTCAGCAGGAAAAAGAAAATAAGTGATGAGGAGCGGAGTTTGGGGATCAGCACCCGCTGCACCCAATGAGCCCGTTGCATTCTGCGGCATATTTTCATGCGAAGACGGAACGCATGTTACGTTTTGCTAGTGTCATCAGATTGATGGATGATGCTTCAGGGCGCACCTTCATTCCTTATTTCTCATTCCTCTTTTGGGGAAGGGGATACGTGATATTCCGGTTTTGAATGAAGCATACAGGAGGCCATTCCCATGGGACGAGAAGAGGAAAGCCGACGGATCCTTGTGATCTGTTTTGCGGCGGCTCTTCTGGCTTTGGGAGCGGCCTTTTTTCTGTGGCATACCGCAGGGGAGACGAAAGAGGAGCCGCTTCCTGTGGTCGAGCTTTCCGGCAAGGAGTCTTCCCGGACTCTCCTCGTCTATGTGACGGGTGCCGTGAGGCAGCCGGGTGTCTATGAGCTTCCTGAGGGAAGTCGCTTCTTTGATGCGGTGAAGGCTGCGGGTGATGTGCTGCCGTATGCGGTTATGGAAGATATCAATATGGCCGAGCCGCTTTCTGACGGGATGAAGATCCATATCCCGCTTGATCCGGAGCAGGTGGATGCACGGGGGAGCGGGCTCATCTCTATCAATGCCGCCAGCGCGAAAGAGCTCGAAGCACTCCCGGGCATCGGTCAGGTGACGGCGGAGAAGATCATCCGCTACCGTGAGGAGCATGGCCGCTTTTCTACGAAGGAGGAGCTCAAAAAGGTGCCCTCTATCGGTGAGAGTCGTTACAAGAAGATGGCGGATAAGATCACCCTATGATGATCCGGCTGGGGCTTTTCTGGAGTGCGCTTTTGCTGGCAGCGGGAGTTTTTCTTTTCGAGGAGCTTCCGCCTTTTCTGCTGCCTTATGGGTATGCCTTACTGCTCCTTTTCGGTGTGCTTTTCCTTCTCTATGGTCATTTCCGCGGCCGCTTTTCCCTTGTCCTTTTGGGAGCGGCGCTTTCTCTTCTGACGATCGGCGCTTTCCGCATGGCACTCTCTGATGCCCTGTGGCAGGAGCAGTCGCACTGGGCGAGCCGAAGCGCAGGCACCTATGAAGGTATCGTCATGGAGGAGCCGCTGGTACAAAAAGGGGAGGAGGGCTATGCGAGATATGCGCTTGCGCTCGTTTCCATCCGATACGCCGATGGGACGCTCCAGCCGCTCTCGGGGACGTGCTACCTCTATGATCAGAAGGAGACCAGGCATTTCCATCCCGGTGACCGCCTTTACGCCGAAGGAGAAATGAGCCCGATCTGCCTGTATCAGAATCCGGGAAAGATCGATCTCACGGGACGCTATCGGAGCCGCCATCTCCTTGGAAGGCTGTATCTCAAGGAAGGCATGCATCCCGCCTTTGCCGGTGAGAGTGGTGCCTATCGCATAGAGAGATTCTCTTCGGAGATGAAGCAGTCGCTGAAAGAGACATTTGCGCCTTCCATGGATCCGGTGCGCCTTTCGATCCTGATGACGCTCCTCTTCGGAGGAAATTATAATGATATTCCGGAAGAGGTCATGACGTCATTCTCCGCGACGGGCATCATCCACATTCTCTCTGTCTCGGGCTCGCATGTGGCGCTGCTCTTTGGCTTCCTGTACCTTTTGGGACGCTGGCTCTCGCTGCCGCGACGCCTTGTGATCCTGCCGGCCATCCTGCTTGTGCTGTTTTACGCGGTGCTCTCAGGGCTTGTGCCGCCCGTCATCCGTGCGGCGGTCATGGGGATCCTCTCTGTCGTTGGGATTTTCCTTGACCGGGAGAGGGAGACGCTGAATCTTCTGGGGGCGGCGGTCTTTGGCATGCTGCTCTGGGATCCTTACTATGTGTACGATGTGAGCTTCCAGCTCTCAGTCGGCGCATCCGCGGGGATTCTCCTCTTTTACCGTCCGATCCTCCGCTGGATGAGCCCTTTCCAAAAGCTGCCGAAATGGGTGAAGGAAGGGATCGCGCTGTCTTCAGCGGCACAGCTTCTCACGATACCGATCATGCTCTATGATTTCCATCGCTTTCCGGTGTATTTCATCTTTGCGAATCTTTTCGTCACGCCGTTTCTGGAATGGGTCATCATCGCAGGGCTTATCGCAGCGCTCGTCTCCCTTCTTTGCCGTCCGCTGATGGCAGGGCTTCTCTATGCGGCAGACTATGTGGTCTTTTTGGCCCTGCGTCTGAATCTTCTCCTCTCCTCGGCCAGGGGAGCGCAGCTCGTGACAGGGGGCCTTTCTTTGCTAGAAACGGTCTTCTACTATGCGCTTCTTGCGGTGGTGTATTTCAGAAAGCGGCTTTCCGGTCGCTCTCGCATGGCTGCCGGAGGCATGCTGTCGCTTCTTTTTCTTGCCATAGCGACGGCTCAGCTCATGGCGCCTTCGACCTGCGTCATCTGCCCGGATCTTGGCGGTGACCGCGGAATCCTTCTTGTCAATGACGGGCGAAACATCTTATACTATAAGGCAAGCCGCATCTCCTCACGCACCGCTGTCTGGGAGTGGAATTCCATTCTCGCCTATGAAGGGGTAGAGGAGGCAGATGTACTTATTCTGGATCTGGAGGATGTCGATAAGCCGCTCCCTCTCGTGATGGGGATACCTGTCAGGGAGATCTGGGTGACGGGCGGCGATCCACGAAAATGGGCGGCACAGCTTCTATCGGGGCAGACAGCGCGTGTGCGATGCCTGGGAAGGGCCGAACTTTCTTTGGATGAGCTGCACTTTATCACCAATGGCAGCAGCTGGCAGATGGTGATGGGGGAGAAGGATATCTTCCTTTCCGGACGAAGACCCATGCCGAAAGCGTCTCCTCATACCCTGTGGATCACCGGCAGCCATGGCTTTCAAGAATATACAGAAAAAGACGCGGAGACCATGGCGCCCGAGCTGGTCATCTACGGCGGGACCCGTCTCGTCCATGCCTATGAAGATATGGAGCTTTTCGACTTCAAAGACATCCCATCCGTGAACCTGTATCAGAAGGGGATGCAGGAGATCGTGTACAAGAATGGGTGGAAGTTAGTGACTGGTGACTAATGACTGGTATTGCGATTTGTCAGCTTCTGGACTGGGTGAGAAGTCAGACATCAGACATCAGACATCAGACGTCCCAGTCTCTTAGTCTTTCAGTCTTTATGTCTTTATGTCTTTATGTCTTTATGTCTAATCCCTAATCCCTAGACACCAGCCCAAGTCACTCCCGATTCCTGTTTACATTTATACAAGGACGATCACTTATGCCTGCCAAAAAGTTAAATAAAAAGAACTGCTGCTTTCTCTATGGTGAAGATCTGGTATCCCTTGCCCTTCGTCGGGAGGGACTGCTCAAGGCCTATTTTGAGGGAGATCCGCCCGATCCCGTTCTGTTCGATGGAGAGGGAAGTCTGGAAGAGTATGAGAATGCCCTGGCAGGGCAGTCACTTTTTTCCAGTGCGACTGCGGTCGTGATACACAATCCCCCTTTCTTGAAGCGCATTTCGAAAGCAGAGAAAGAAGAAAAGGAGGCCATCCACTTTGTGGAGAGGCTCGAAGGCCTGCCGCCTGATATTTTCTGCCTGATCCAGCTCGATGGAAAGCCGGACAAGCGAACGAAGATCGTGAAAGGGCTGCTGTCTGTCTGCTACAGTGAAGAGCTTTCGCTCCTTTTGCCGCGTGATGCGGCAGGCGCGATGATACGTCTCCTGTCAGCAGCGGGCAAGCGTGTCGATTTCCCCGCACGGACGTATTTGGAGGATGTACTCTCCTCGTGGGATACGATTTCCCTTCCCCTTTTGCAGACGGAATGTGATAAGATGGTACTGATGTGCGGGGAAACGTCCGTCGTGACGAAGGAGCTTTTGGAGCTTGCACTTCCTGACTACATGAATCAGGGGATCTTCAAATTCGTCGATGCTCTTCTGGACAAAAAGTCACAGCTGGTCTTAGAGAGTGCGGACCGCGTCTTCACGGATATGACCACCACGATCAAAAATCTCGGACTTCTTTCTTCCAAATTCAGAAAGATCAAGATCTTGAAGGAAATGGAAAGGAATCACGTGCCGCCCACCCGTATCCAGCAGGCGCTGGGGGTGAGATCCTCCTGGCAGTGGCGGGCCGTGCAGGCCGAGGCAAGGAAGGTCACGGAAGAAGAGGCGGAGTGGTTTCTTCTGGAGATCATGAAGTACCAGCTCGCTTCCCGCCAAGGCGCCTCGGAGCTTGAACTCAAAGATTTGCTGCTGAAGTATTGTTTGAGGAAATAAGTGACTGGTGATTGGTGGCTAGGGATAAGACTAAGCGACTGGGAGACATCAGACTCTCGTATCGTCATTTCGAGCGTCAGCGAGAAATCTTTGTCATTCGCGGCGAAGCTGGCACCTTCATTTCTCCTGCCTCATTCAAGCGGGGCTTTCATCCCTAATCAAAGGGCTAATCCTGAACCCATACACCTTACACTCCAATGTCATATACGAAACGAAGGGACTATCATTGAGTAAAAGACGATACCGCTGGAAGCGGATATTCGGACTGGTTTTCACACTGGCTGTTATCGGCATCGGAAGCGCGCCGTTTCTCTGGGTGAGTGACGGCAGGGTCATCCCCGGCGTCACCATCCATGGGACAAAGGCAGGCGGCGCGACGGAGGAAGAGCTCAAGGAGCTTTTTTCCGTAAAAAATGCGGATCTTTTGCATGGAAAGCTGGTACTTACAAAGGAGGATGCTCACGAAGAGATCTCCTTCCGCTCGCTCTCTGTCCGCTATGACGAGAAGGCCATAGAGAAAGCCATGGCTCTTGGACGGACGGGCGGTCTCTTCCAGCGCTGGTACGATCGCTGGCGGCTCCTCCTCACCGGGCATAGTGCGGCCATCGATGCTTCTTTTGATGAGGAGCACCTCACCAAGGATATCGCCCAGCTGGCCACCAAGTATGCAAAGCCTCCTGTCAATGCGAAGCCCCGGTTTGGGAAAGACGGATCCGTTTCCTTCGATGAAGGCAGGCCTTCTATGAAAATCGACAAGGCGGTACTGGAAGAAGCCGCCGCGCTCCAACTCAAAAAGGGCGAAAGCGGAGAGGTGGAGATCCCGGCCACAGATATCCAGAAGCCGAATATGACAAAGGAGGCTGCCAAGGAAATCAATGCGGTCCTTGCCGAATACACGACCACCTTTTATCCCGGAGGCAACCGCAGCAGAAATATCGAGATCGCTGCAAACAGTATCAGCGGCAGGTACATCGCACCGGGAGTCTCTTTTTCCTATAACCAGGCGACAGGCTCCCGTTCCAGCGCGAATGGCTATCTCGAAGCCCCTGTCATTATCAATGGCAAGGTCGAGCCGGGGCCAGGCGGCGGTGTCTGTCAGGTGAGCACGACGCTCTTCAATGCCGTCATCCTGTCAGGGCTTGCCGTGACAGAGCGTACCTGCCACTATTCGCCGGCATCCTATGCGCCGATCGGGCGTGATGCGACCGTCGCGGAAGGTTCTCTGGATTTCTGCTTCCTGAATCATTTGAAGCATGGCGTCTACATTTATGCGGTCTACGAACCGGGTGCTGTGACCGTGCGCATCTTAGGAAATCAGGAAGACAAGCCCTCTTTCGTAGAGATTGCAAAGAAGAGCGACGAAGTCCTGCCCTTTAAGACCGTGATCCGTGTCGACCCTTCGCAGGAAGAGGATAAAAAGGTCGAGGAAGGCCACGAAGGACACAATGTCCTCGTCACGCAGTCTGTCAAGTGGACTGACGGCCGCATCTACCACGACAGCTTCTTCTCTGACTATGAACCTGTCGATACTGTCATCACCTATAAGGTGAAACCGGAAGACCCTCCACAGCCATCCGAGCCGCCCTCCCCTAAGACAGTGAAGGAGGGAGCATGAAGTGATGAGAAATGAGAAATTAGAAATGAGAAATGGTGGAGCGGCGCATCAAAATATAGAAGCGCCGCGGAGCGTAAATCATGGCAATGCCTGACGGTGGCATTTAGTGACTAGTCACTAGTCACCAGTCACCAGTCACTAGTCAATTGGGATTTCTAATCCCTAATCCCTAATCCCTAATTTCTAATGTCTCATCCTAAAAAGTCGAAATGCCACCACCTGTGTTATCTATACCTCGAAAGGAGATCCTATGGGAAAGTATCGTCTGAAGTCCCGACAGGCGGGATCCGTCATCACTTTGATGGAGATCGACACAGAGAGCCGCGCATGGTACATCAAGGCCGACCATAAAGAAGCCGCATTGAAGGCACTCAAAGATATGGGGCCGGCTTTGGCATGCGTGGAAACGATCTATATCAATGGTGATGATGTGTCGAGTGTGGTTTTTGCGCCTGCAGCGCCCATGATGGATCCGGATATGCCGCCGGTGGATTTCCCGCCGCCGGAAGAGCCCATGGAGAGTTACAGCCTTGCGCCGGATATCCCTGTCTTCCCGACCGCTGACGACATCGCCGCGGCGCAGGAAGCGGAAATGGCGATGCCGGCAATGGCAGAAGAGACACCGATGCCTGGGATCTCCATGCCGAGCAGTCTGCCATCTCTTTCGAGCGTCCTGCCGAAGAGTGCTTTCATAGCACCTTCGCCCGCTGCCAAAAAAAGCGGCGCAGTGAATGGCATATACCTTGGCAGGAAGCATATCACGGGAGAAGCCATCGAGATCCGCACCGTGAATGAAGAGAAGGATGGTGTCATTTTTATCGGCACGGTGATCTCTATCGAGGTCCGCGAGCTTCGCAGCAAAAAGAAGCTCCTTCTCATGAATCTGGCCGATGAAACGAATGGCATCCCGTGCAAGAAATTTTTCGACCGCCCCGAGGAGGCAGAAGCTGTCGAGTCTTTGAAGCCGGGAACGACGGTCAAGGTGCGCGGCAATGTGCGCCTTGACAAGTACTCCGGCGGGCTTGTGCTGGAGCTGTCTCAGATGGAAAAGGGAGAGACAGTCAAGATCGACCACGAGGACAATTACGAGACGCCGCGCGTCGAGCTCCATCTGCATACGAAAATGAGCCTCGATGGTCTTATCGACAATGAAGAGATCATCAAGACGGCAGCGAAGTGGCATCATCCGGCGGTCGCGATCACGGATCATGGCGTCATTCAGGCATTCCCGAAGATCCAGGACCTCGCAGACAAGTATCACCAGAAGGTCATCTATGGCATGGAGGGGTACATGATCGATGAGATCCCGGCAGATCCGGACGCCGACCGCCAGCAGTACGGTCATATCATCATCCTTGCGAAGAACATCACCGGCCTGCGCAACCTGTACCGCATGGTGACACTGTCACACCTCAAATTTTACAGAAAACGTCCGCTCATCCCCAAGCCCATTCTGGAAGAGCTTCACGAAGGCTTGATCTACGGCTCCGCCTGTGTCATGGGAGAATTCTTCCGTGCGGTCCTTGCGGGGGAGAGTGATGAGGAACTCATCCAAAAAGCCAAGTTCTACGATTACCTCGAAGTCCAGCCGCTCGGAAACAATGAATTCCTCATCAATGACGACAAGTATGGCAAGATCAATACGAAGAAGGACTTAGAGGATCTGAACCGCAAGGTCATCGAGATCGCCGACAAGGCAGGCATGCCCTGCTGCGCGACATCCGATGCCCATTACATGTTTGCGGAAGACCAGAGAAATCGTGACATTCTCCTCTCAAACTGGGAGAAGCCGGGGAAGATCGAGTCCCATCCGCCCGTTTACATCCGTACCACACAGGAAATGCTTGACGAATTCAGCTACCTTCCCAAAGAAAAGGCCATCGAGATCGTCGTCACGAATACAAGAAGGATCGCCGAGCAGTGCGAAGTCTTAAAGCCACTCGCTGAAGAGTGGAAATCCTACAACCCGAAAATAGCAGGCGCGGATGAGAAACTGGTCAAGATGTGCTACGACAATGCGAAGGCCATCTACGGCGACCCGCTCCCGAAGGTCGTACAGGACCGCCTGACGCTCGAGCTCACGCCGATCATCAATCACGGCTACGGCGTCCTCTACTACATCGCGCACAAGCTCGTCAAGCACTCGAATGACCGAGGCTACCTTGTCGGTTCGCGAGGCTCTGTCGGCTCCTCCTTTGTCGCGACGATGTCAGGCATCACAGAAGTGAATCCCCTCCCGCCGCACTACGTCTGCCCGAAGTGCCACTGGACCCATTTCTTTGAAGACGGCTCTGTCGGCGGCGGCTTCGACCTGCCGGATAAGAAATGCCCGAAGTGCGGGAGCGACCTCGCAAAGAACGGGCATGACATCCCGTTCGCCGTTTTCCTCGGATTCGACGGAGACAAGGTACCGGATATCGACCTTAATTTCTCCTCGGGAGACGATCAGGGCGTCGCGCACAAATATACCGAAGAGCTTTTCGGCCGCGACAATGTCTTCCGTGCCGGCACCATCGCAGGCATTCAGGATAAAACAGCGTATGGCTTCGTCAAGAAATACGCGGAGAACCGCGGGCTGACATTCAATGATATTTTCATCGAAAAACTCTCCGCCGGTGTAGCCGGGGTGAAGCGCACGACCGGCCAGCATCCGGCAGGCATCATGGTCTGCCCGCGTGATATGGATATTCACAATTTCACGCCGCTCCAGTACGCCGCAAATAAAAAATATCTGAAGGATGAGAATGGCCGGCAGATCCCCGGAACCATCACCACACACTTCGATTACCACTCCATCTCCGGCCGTATGCTGAAGCTGGATATTCTAGGCCACGATGATCCGAAGGTCATCCGTATGCTGCAGGACATCACCGGTATCGACCCGCTGAAGATCCCCTTTGACGACCAGAAGACACTGTCCCTCTTCAGCTCGCCCGAGGCACTGGGCCTGACGCCGGATGAGCTTGCGAGTGCGATCGGGAATAAAGGCGTCACCGTCGGAGCCCTCGGCCTGCCGGAATACGGGACGCCCTTCGTCCGCGGCATGCTCGAAGACACGCGCCCGAAGAATTTCTCGGAGCTGGTCCGTATTTCCGGCTTCTCCCACGGCACTGACGTATGGCTAAACAATGCCCAGGACCTCATCAAGAACGGCGTCGTCAAACTGGAGGATGCGATCTCTACCCGAGACGACGTCATGAACTACCTCATCCAGCATGGCGTGAAGCCCCTGACATCCTTCAAAGTCATGGAAAATGTCCGTAAAGGCAAGGGCCTCGAAAAAGGCGGCTCGAATAACCGCGCCGAGCTTGACGCCGCGCACGTGCCGCAGTGGTTCATCGACTCCTGTCTCAAGATCGGCTACCTCTTCCCTAGGGCCCATGCCGTCGCCTATGTCATGATGGCCTTCCGCATCGCATGGTTCAAGGTCTATCAGCCGCTGGCCTACTATGCCGCCTACTTCACCATCCGTGCCGAAGGCTCCTTCAATGCACCCGTCATCCTGCGCGGCCTTGCGTCCATGAAGCAGGAGCTGGCCCGCATCGCAGCGCTCGACAAGCCGACAGCCGTGGAAAAAGGAAATGCGACCGTCATCGAAGTCGCTGCTGAAATGTACCTGCGCGGACTCTCCTTCCTGCCGATTGATTTGGAAAAATCTGACGCTTCGCAATTCCTCATGGTCGATGGGAAACTCCTGCCGCCATTCAACTGCATCCCTGCTCTGGGTGATGCGGTGGCTAAGGAGATCGTCCTTGCCAGACAGGATCATCCCTTCACCTCGAAGGAGGACCTCAAGAAGCGAGGCAAGGTCAGCCAGTCCATCATAGATACCTTAGACTCCATGGGCGTCCTCAAAGGACTGCCGGAAGAAGAACAGATGAGCCTCTTTGCGTTCTAGCCTAGTCGCTGGTGCGACGGGTTCAGGGTTCAGGTTGACAGGTTCAAGGTTGCGGAGCGGCGCATAAAATAAGTAGGCAATGCCAACCCCTTCCTCTGCGCGGGTTTTCCTCTTTTAGAGGAAGCGGATCGCGATAGTACTCCCTCCTTTCAGAGGAAGGAGGGAGAATTTGGAATGCGGGCATTGCCTCATATATACTCGCGGTGTTTTTGATTTTTATGCGCCGCACCAACCCTGTTGAACCCACTGAACCCTCTGAACCTGTAGAACCCGCTGAACCTCTTTCGCACGCATGCAACGCCCCGAGGGGCTAACCCTGAACCCTATTTCCCTTAGTCAATACGATAAAGGAGAACACCCCATGTCCCAAGACTCTCTATTTCACGCCACCACCATCCTCGCGGTCAAGAAGGATGGACACACCGCCGTCGCCGGTGACGGACAGGTGACCATGGGCAATGCGGTCATCATGAAGAATACCGCCCGCAAAGTGCGCCGCCTCTACCACGGCCGCGTCATTGCCGGATTTGCAGGCTCTGTCGCAGATGCCTTTGCCCTTTTCGATAAATTCGAGGCGCGCCTCTCCGACTGCAATGGCAATCTTGTCCGCGCAGCCGTCGAATTTGCCAAGGAATGGCGACGCGACCGCGTGCTGCAGAAGCTCGAAGCCCTTCTCATCATGACTGATGGGGAGCACCTCTTCCTGGTTTCCGGGAACGGCGAAGTCATCGAGCCTGACGACGGCATCCTTGCCATCGGCAGCGGCGGAAACTACGCCCTTGCCGCCGCGCGCGCTCTGGTCTCCGCGACCGATCTCTCCGCCCGTGACATCGCGGAGAGATCCCTGCACATCGCCGCCGACATCTGCGTCTATACGAATCACAATGTCATCGTGGAGGAAATCTGATGAACGAAAATACAAACCTGACCCCGCGGAAAATCGTGGAATACTTGGACCAGTACATCATCGGGCAGAGCGATGCGAAGAGATCTGTAGCCGTCGCCCTCCGAAACCGCTGGCGTGCCAGCCGCCTCACGCCGGAAATGGCGAAAGAGGTGAGCCCGAAGAATATTCTCCTCATCGGGCCGACCGGTGTCGGCAAGACAGAGATCGCCCGCCGCATCGCGACCCTCACCCGCGCCCCTTTCGTCAAGGTCGAAGCGACCAAGTACACCGAAGTCGGCTACGTCGGCCGCGACGTCGAGTCCATGATCCGCGACCTTGCCGAAGAAGCCGTCCGCCTTGTGAAGAAAGAAGAGAGCAGCCGCCACGGCAAGGATGCGGACGAAGAAGCGATCCACCGCATCGCAGAAGCCATGTGGCCCTCCAAGAAAGTCGAGACACGAAGCCCCATGGACATCATCTTCGGCGAAGCGAAGAAAGAGACGCCGATGGATGAAGGCGAGAAAGAGCGAAGAAAAGATCTCGAGACGCGCATCCGAAACGGCGATCTTGACGACCGCGTGATCGAGATCGAAGTGGAAGAGAAAGGAAATCCGGGGAACACCGATAACGAACAGGCGAACCAGATTTCCATGATGCTCTCCTCCATGATGCCGAAGAAGATGAAAAAGAAGAAAGTCACCGTCCGCGACGCGAAGAGAATCCTCGCAGAAGCCGCTGCCGATGAGATGGTCGATATGGAAGTCGTCAAAGACAAAGCCATCCACTACGCCGAAGAACGCGGCATCATCTTCATCGATGAGATCGACAAGATCGCAGGCGGCCGTTCCTCCGGCGGCCCCGACGTTTCCCGAGAAGGCGTGCAGCGCGATATCCTCCCGATCGTCGAAGGCGCGACCGTCAAGACCAAGTACGGCCAGATGAAGACCGACCACATCCTCTTCATGGCCGCCGGTGCCTTCCATGTCTCCAAGCCCAGCGACCTCATCCCCGAGCTTCAGGGGCGCTTCCCGATCCGCGTCGAGCTTTCAAGCCTCACCAAGGATGACCTCCGCAGCATCCTGACCGAGCCGCGGCAGGCCCTCATCCGCCAGTACACCGCGCTCCTCGAGACCGAAGGCGTCGACATCACCTTCACCGAAGACGCCCTCTCCGCCATCGCCGACATCGCTTCCCGTGTGAATACCGAGACCGAAGACATCGGCGCCCGTCGCCTCTATACGATCTTGGAGCGCGTCTTAGAATACCTCTCCTTCGATGCGCCGGACCTCGAAGATAAGCACGTCACCATCGACGAGAGCTATGTGAGAAATAAGCTCGGTGACGTCACGGAGAATATAGATATTTCGAATTACATCCTGTAACCCTTTGCACTTTGTGCCTGTCAAAAAACCGCCGGAAGGGGATCCCTTGTGGATCACCTTCCGGCGGTTTTTTGATGTTGCAAGGTCATGCATCAAACGAGGATGAAGTAAAATAAATTTTATAATAACTGTATTCGTATATTAAGCCCCCATCTGAGATGGGGGACCCGGTGGAGCCGTAG
>OBDB01000322.1_pt1 | contig 14062 bp, 9 predicted proteins | sample 1518221 | NCBI WGS metagenome assembly OBDB01 (sample SAMN01760938, study PRJEB22395) | human gut metagenome | reverse complement strand
TGATAGAAACAGAAGCCACTGGAGCACCTCAAAAACACCATCATACACTAAATCAGTAAGTTGGCAGCATCACCTACTAATAGTACAAATTTTTATAGTAATTTCTCATGTACATATTTTTTTACAGGATAAATAACAGGCAAAAAAAAGCGCGGGGTGGGGCCGCGCAAAAAGTATGACATTTTTGTTTGCAGCAATTTTTATGAAAACGTTGCCATACTCAAAAGGCCTAAGGCCAGGCGGCGTAATGTTATTTAAACAATTACGCCTTCAGCGGAATAGTGGTTACGCTTTCACGCACATAACGTGGTAAATACCGTCAATAATTTCAGTCCCTTCAGTTTCGTGTTCAAATCCAGGGAAATGGTGGTCCCAGGATTGCAGCGAGCGTAAATAACTTACTTGCGGACTGTTTTTATCGCCGAAGTTTTCACCAGACAGCAGCATCGGGATTCCTGGCGGATACGGGATAACTGAGTTTGCCGCGATGCGTCCTGGCAGATTTTCAATGGATACCAGTTCGACATTGTTGTCGACAATCGCGTTGTACGCTTCACGCGGGGTGACTTCCGCCACCGGCAGGCCGGAATAGGCTTCGTTCAACCGTGCGCCAGGGTTGTTTTCTTTCAGCCAGGCAAACATGGTGTCACCCAGATCGTGAATCCCCATGTTCGCGTAAGTGTCAGGATATTGTTCAACAAGTTCCGGCATCACCTGCGCCAGCGGTGTGTTGGCGTCATAGTGGCGTTTGAAGGAGCAAAGGGTGTTAACCAGAGTTCCCCATTTCCCACGGGTTACGCCCATAGAGAACAGGAACATAATTTGGAAGTCAGTGGTGCGGGTAGGTACAATGCCGTGGCGACCAAGCCAGGCAGTGACCAGCGCCGCCGGAACACCGGTTTCTTCCAGTTCACCATCTTCACCCATTCCCGGAGCAAGGATGCTGACTTTAATCGGGTCGAGCATACTCCAGTTATCCGGAATATCTTTGAAGCCGTGCCAGCTTTCGCCCGGATGCATTACCCAGCAGTCCTGAACGGTGGTCAGCAGTTTGGTTGGTGCGTCAGCAAAGTCATAGGTTTTGCCGGTTTGTGGGTCGGTGACGACTTCTTTGTTCCACGGTTTGAAGAACCAGCTACCGTCAGCGGTGAACTCTTTATATAGCCGCGCCATCGCCTGACGGAAATCAACCGCTTCGTCAATCACTTCCTGTGTCAGTGACAGGCCGCTGTTGCCGTCCATCATCGACACCGCCACGTCGTTGGATGCGCAGATGGCATACAGCGGGGAGGTGGTGGCATGCATCATGTAGGCCTGGTTGAAGCGGGAGAAGTTAATCGCCCCACGACCTTCACGTACATGAATATAAGAGGCCTGTGACAGCGCATTCAGCAGTTTGTGGGTGGAGTGGGTGGCGAAAACGGTAGGACCGTTGTGATCGCCAGGTTCGCCGCGCATGGCATAGTGATCGGCATAGATCGGGTTGAAACGTGCATAGCCGTACCAGGCTTCGTCAAAGTGCAGACGATCGGAGGTTTTTTCCAGCAGATCCTGCGCTTCTTTAGCGTTATAACACACGCCGTCATAGGTACAGTTGGTCACTACGCAGTAAGACGGTTTTTGCCCGGCTTTGTCTTTAGTCAGCGGGCTTTCACTGATTTTCTTCTGCAAGGTTTCAGGTTGCATTTCCTGCGGATAGATTGGCCCGATAATGCCGTAGCGGTTGCGGCTTGGCACCATGTAGACCGGTTTCGCGCCTGTCAGCATCAAGCCTTGTTCGATGGATTTATGGCAGTTACGGTCAACGACCACGACATCGTTATCGGTCATGCAAGCCTGCATGATGGTGCGGTTAGAGCCGGAAGTACCGACGACTACCGACCAGGAGCGATCGGCACCAAATACGCGTGCAGCATATTTTTCGCTTTCGCCAAATGCGCCAGTATGGTCAAGCAAAGAACCGAGGGAAGTTCGTTCGATGCCCATGTCGGTGCGGAACAGATTTTCACCATAGTAGTCATGGTAGAAACGTCCGGCGGGTGTTTTGGTAAAACCAACGCCGCCCTGGTGGCCTGGCGCTGCCCAGGAATATTCATGGATGTCGCTATATTTCATCAGCGCGCTGAACAGTGGCGGCAACAGCTGCTGGCGGTAGCGGGTCATCGCGGCAACGGCGCGTCCGGCGATAAAGTCGGCGGTATCTTCCAGAATCCAGGCGAATTCATCGACAAGCTCCAGCAGATCCCGGTCCATTGCGGCGAGGGCTTTTTCCCGATCGCCCAACAGGAAGACCGGCACGTTTTGTTGGCGCTCATGAAGCTTACCGATCAATTGTCTGACGTTTTGATGTTCGTCCGGATGTTCCATTTGATAGCTGAACATCAGGCAGTCAATGGCTTCGTTTGAAGAGAGAATGGCAAAACCATCATCAAAGGAGGTGGATTTAATCACGGTAACATTTTGCTGGCTTAAAGCATCAGCCAGACGCTCAACGGCGTTACCGACCCAGGTGTCTTGATGGAGAAACTCGCTTTCAACAATTAATACTTTCATCATTGCTTACCCGGTTATGAAGGAATCTTCGTTGCGGGCAAGTATCTTCCGGCCTTTTCGGGCTGTAAAGCGCGTGAAAAACAAACATTTTTGAAATATTTGTTTTTATAAACAATATGTTATGTGATTATTTTAAATTATTTTCACTGCTTATTATCGACGGCTAAACTATTTTTTTGGCTGATACTGATATCGTCTTTAGCCGGGAAACGTCTGGCGGCGCTGTTGGCTAAGTTTGCGGTATTGTTGCGGTGACATGCCGACATATTTGCCGAACGTGCTGTAAAAACGACTACTTGAACGAAAGCCTGCCGTCAGGGCAATATCGAGAATACTTTTATCGGTATCGCTCAGTAACGCGCGAACGTGGTTGATGCGCATCGCGGTTATGTACTGTTTCATCGTCAATTGCATGACCCGCTGGAATATCCCCATTGCATAGTTGGCGTTAAGTTTGACGTGCTCAGCCACATCGTTGATGGTCAGCGCCTGATCATAGTTTTCGGCAATAAAGCCCAGCATCTGGCTGACATAAAATTGCGCATGGCGCGAGACGCTGTTTTTGTGTGTGCGCGAGGTTTTATTGACCAGAATCGGTTCCCAGCCAGAGAGGCTAAATCGCTTGAGCATCAGGCCAATTTCATCAATGGCGAGCTGGCGAATTTGCTCGTTCGGAGTGTTCAATTCCTGCTGCCAGCGGCGCACTTCAAACGGGCTAAGTTGCTGTGTCGCCAGTGATTTGATCACCATACCGTGAGTGACGTGGTTAATCAGGTCTTTATCCAGCGGCCAGGAGAGAAACAGATGCATCGGCAGATTAAAAATCGCCATGCTCTGACAGGTTCCGGTATCTGTTAGTTGGTGCGGTGTACAGGCCCAGAACAGCGTGATATGACCCTGATTGATATTCACTTTTTCATTGTTGATCAGGTATTCCACATCGCCATCGAAAGGCACATTCACTTCGACCTGACCATGCCAGTGGCTGGTGGGCATGATATGCGGTGCGCGAAACTCAATCTCCATCCGCTGGTATTCCGAATACAGCGACAGCGGGCTGCGGGTCTGTTTTTCGTCGCTGCTGCACATAAACGTATCTGTATTCATGGATGGCTCTCTTTCCTGGAATATCAGAATTATGGCAGGAGTGAGGGAGGATGACTGCGAGTGGGAGCACGGTTTTCACCCTCTTCCCACAGCGGCGAGGGGAGCGTCCGAGCATCATGAGGCCGAAAACTCTGCTTTTCAGGTAATTTATTCCCATAAACTCAGATTTATTGATGCTTCACGTAGGATCTGAGTTTATGGGAATGCTCAACCTGGAAGCCGGAGGTTTTCTGCAGATTCGCCTGCCATGATGAAGTTATTCAAGCAAGCCAGGAGATCTGCATGATGTCTGCACCCAAAATTACATTTATCGGCGCTGGTTCGACGATTTTCGTTAAAAATATTCTTGGTGATGTGTTCCATCGCGAGGCGCTGAAAACGGCGCATATTGCCCTGATGGACATTGATCCCACCCGCCTGGAAGAGTCGCATATTGTGGTGCGCAAGCTGATGGATTCAGCAGGGGCCAGCGGCAAAATCACCTGCCACACCCAACAGAAAGAAGCTTTACAGGATGCCGATTTTGTCGTGGTGGCATTTCAGATTGGCGGTTATGAACCTTGCACGGTGACTGATTTCGAGGTCTGTAAGCGGCATGGTCTGGAACAAACCATTGCCGATACGTTGGGGCCGGGCGGTATTATGCGCGCGCTACGTACCATTCCGCATCTGTGGCAAATTTGCGAGGACATGACGGAAGTCTGCCCCGATGCCACCATGCTCAACTACGTTAACCCAATGGCGATGAATACCTGGGCGATGTATGCCCGCTATCCGCATATCAAACAGGTAGGGCTGTGCCATTCGGTGCAGGGAACGGCGGAAGAGCTGGCGCGTGACCTCAATATCGACCCGGCTACGCTGCGTTACCGTTGCGCAGGTATCAACCATATGGCGTTTTACCTGGAACTGGAGCGCAAAACCGCCGACGGCAGTTACGTGAATCTCTACCCGGAACTGCTGGCGGCTTATGAAGCAGGGCAGGCACCGAAGCCAAATATTCATGGCAATACTCGCTGCCAGAATATTGTGCGCTATGAAATGTTCAAAAAGCTGGGCTACTTCGTCACGGAATCGTCAGAACATTTTGCTGAGTACACGCCGTGGTTTATTAAGCCGGGTCGTGAGGATTTGATTGAGCGTTATAAAGTACCGCTGGATGAGTACCCGAAACGCTGCGTCGAGCAGCTGGCGAACTGGCATAAAGAGCTGGAGGAGTATAAGAACGCCTCCCGGATTGATATTAAACCGTCACGGGAATATGCCAGCACAATCATGAACGCTATCTGGACTGGCGAGCCGAGTGTGATTTACGGCAACGTCCGTAACGAGGGTTTGATTGATAACCTGCCACAAGGATGTTGCGTGGAAGTAGCCTGTCTGGTTGATGCTAATGGCATTCAGCCGACCAAAGTCGGTACGCTACCTTCGCATCTGGCCGCCCTGATGCAAACCAACATCAACGTACAGACGCTGCTGACTGAAGCCATTCTTACGGAAAATCGTGACCGTGTTTACCACGCTGCGATGATGGACCCGCATACTGCCGCCGTGCTGGGCATTGACGAAATATATGCTCTTGTTGACGACTTGATTGCTGCCCACGGCGACTGGCTGCCTAGCTGGTTGCACCGTTAAAACGCGACTAAACGCTACTGCGCCGGGGGATTTATTCCGGCGCACACCTCTGACGATACCAATAACAGAAGGCGGGCGTTGGTAACAGCGACCCGATACCCTATGAGCATTTCAATGACTACAAAACTCAGTTATGGATTTGGAGCGTTCGGGAAGGATTTTGCGATCGGCATTGTGTATATGTACCTCATGTATTACTACACCGATGTCGTCGGGCTGTCTGTGGGTTTGGTCGGTACTTTGTTTCTGGTGGCGAGGATCTGGGATGCTATTAACGATCCGATTATGGGATGGATTGTAAATGCTACGCGATCGCGATGGGGTAAGTTCAAACCCTGGATCCTGATCGGTACGTTGGCAAACTCTGTAATCTTATTTCTCCTCTTTAGTGCGCATCTGTTTGAAGGTACTACTCAGATTGTCTTTGTTTGCGTGACCTACATCCTCTGGGGCATGACTTACACCATTATGGATATTCCCTTCTGGTCGCTGGTTCCAACCATAACGCTCGATAAACGTGAGCGCGAACAACTGGTTCCTTATCCGCGTTTTTTTGCCAGTCTGGCAGGCTTTGTTACGGCAGGTGTGACGCTACCATTTGTTAATTATGTCGGCGGTGGCGATCGGGGATTTGGCTTTCAGATGTTCACTCTGGTACTGATCGCCTTTTTTATTGTTTCAACCATCATCACTCTGCGCAATGTGCATGAAGTCTTTTCGTCAGACAATCAACCGTCTGCTGAAGGAAGCCATCTGACACTTAAAGCCATCGTTGCGCTAATTTATAAAAACGATCAGCTTTCATGCCTCTTGGGTATGGCTCTTGCTTATAATGTAGCCAGCAATATTATTACCGGCTTTGCTATCTATTATTTCTCATATGTTATCGGTGATGCGGATTTGTTCCCCTATTATCTGTCGTATGCGGGAGCTGCTAACCTGGTGACGTTAGTATTCTTCCCACGCTTAGTTAAATCATTATCCCGACGCATTTTATGGGCCGGAGCATCTATTCTTCCGGTGTTAAGCTGTGGTGTTCTCCTGTTAATGGCATTAATGAGCTATCACAACGTCGTCCTCATTGTGATTGCGGGTATCTTGCTGAATGTGGGAACGGCGCTTTTCTGGGTATTACAGGTCATCATGGTGGCAGATACCGTTGATTACGGTGAATATAAACTGCACGTACGCTGTGAAAGCATCGCTTACTCCGTGCAGACTATGGTGGTGAAGGGCGGTTCAGCCTTTGCGGCTTTTTTCATTGCGGTTGTGTTAGGGATGATTGGCTATGTACCGAATGTTGAACAGTCTACGCAAGCCCTATTAGGTATGCAGTTTATTATGATTGCTCTACCGACTCTGTTTTTCATGGTAACGCTGATTCTCTACTTCCGTTTCTATCGCCTCAATGGTGACACGCTGCGCAGGATCCAGATCCATCTGCTGGATAAATATCGCAAAGTACCGCCCGAGCCTGTTCATGCTGATATTCCGGTCGGTGCAGTGAGTGATGTGAAAGCCTGACGTGGACAATAGCTAACGAAAATGGCCTGATGCGATATGTTTATCAGGCCACGTCTTAATGTAATGCTTTGGATTTGCAAATTTTGTAGACCGGATAAGGAATTCACGCCGCATCCGGCATCAACAAAGCGCACGTTGTTATCCGGTTATCAAGCCAAAGCGCCGTAGCTGGCGGCAATGAAAGCGAGCGAGGAATATCACCGTCGTTAATGCGCCAAGCAGCGCGCAGAACATATCGGATTGCGTGTCCCACTGGTCGCCCTGGGTGCCGAGAAAATCATCCGCTCCCTGGCCCATTGCCAGCGCCGCCCACCACTCGATTAATTCATACATCGCGCTTATCGCCAGCGCCACGCAGCAGACCAGAAACGCCACCATTTTACGTCCGCGAACGTACATCCCGCGCACAAGGATCTCTCGTGCCACCAGTGCAGGCACCAGCCCCTGGAAAAAATGCCCCAGCTTGTCATACGGATTACGGCTCAACCCCAGCCATTCCTGCACCTCAAAACCAACGGGGACTTTCGCGTAGGTGTATTGCCCGCCGACCATCAGGATGATGGCGTGAAAGAAAATGAGCGTATAGAGCAGCGGCGTTAACGGATAACGTTTAGCGGTGGCAAGCAGTAGCGGCACGACAATAATCACCGGTGTCACTTCCATCAGCCAGGTGAGTTTGTCATGGGCCGAAATGCCGGTATAAATCAGGATTAATGTTAGCGCCAGTGCGCCGGTGTTAAGAATTAACGGCTTGAGTGTGCGGGTCATGGTGAGTTCGCAAGTCAGGGAAAATACTGACTATTCACCAGCAAGCGTGAAATTACAATCGCAAAAGAGGTGGCCCAGGGGGATCACCTGGCAGCATGCTGCCAGGCGCTGGGCCGAAGAGGTTACTTAGTGCAGTTCGCGCACTGTTTGTTGACGATTTGCTGGAAGAAGTCGTTGCCTTTGTCATCGACCAGGATAAACGCCGGGAAATCTTCTACTTCGATTTTCCAGATAGCTTCCATACCCAGCTCCGGATAAGCGACGCATTCCAGATGCTTGATGCTCTGCTGCGCCAGTACCGCCGCCGGACCGCCGATGCTACCGAGGTAGAAGCCGCCGTGTTTATGACACGCGTCGGTAACCTGCTGACTGCGGTTACCTTTCGCCAGCATGATCATGCTGCCGCCGTGGGATTGCAGCAGATCCACGTAGGAGTCCATACGGCCTGCGGTGGTTGGGCCAAGTGAACCTGATGGATAACCGGCAGGGGTTTTCGCCGGACCCGCGTAGTAGATCGGGTGATCTTTGATGTACTGCGGAAGTTCTTTACCGGCGTCAATCAGCTCTTTCAGCTTGGCGTGTGCAATATCTCGGCCCACGATAATGGTGCCGGTGAGCGACAAACGAGTGGATACCGGGTATTGCGAAAGCTGGGCGAGGATCTCTTTCATCGGGCGGTTAAGGTCAACTTTCACCGCTTCGCCTTCACCGGCCTGGCGCAGTTCTTGTGGAATGTACTGGCCTGGGTTGTGTTCCAGTTTTTCGATCCAGATACCTTCGCGGTTGATTTTCGCTTTAATGTTACGGTCAGCGGAGCAGGAGACGCCCATGCCGACCGGGCAGGATGCGCCGTGACGTGGCAGACGGATAACGCGAATGTCGTGCGCGAAGTATTTACCGCCAAACTGCGCGCCAAGACCGAGTTTCTGGGCCTCTTCCAGCAGTTCCTGTTCCAGCTGGACATCGCGGAACGCCTGACCATGTTCGTTCCCTTCCGTCGGCAGTTCATCGTAATAGTGAGCGCTTGCTAACTTGACGGTTTTCAGGTTGGTTTCCGCAGACGTACCGCCAATCACAAACGCGATATGGTACGGCGGGCAGGCTGCAGTACCGAGGGTACGCATTTTCTCGACGAGGAAGTTTTTCAGTTTGCCGGGAGTCAGCAGGGCTTTGGTTTCCTGGTAGAGATAGGTTTTGTTGGCAGAGCCGCCGCCTTTCGCAACGCAAAGGAATTTGTACTCATCGCCATCTACCGCGTACAGGTCGATTTGCGCAGGCAGGTTAGTGCCGGTGTTGACCTCTTTGTACATGTCCAGCGCCGCGTTTTGTGAATAGCGCAGGTTATCTTCGATATAGGTGTTATAGATGCCTTTCGACAGCGCTTCTTCATCACCGCCACCGGTCCACACGCGCTGGCCTTTTTTACCGACGATGATCGCGGTGCCGGTATCCTGGCAGGTCGGCAGCACGCCTTTGGCGGCGATTTCGGAGTTTCTTAAGAATTGCAGCGCCACGTACTTGTCGTTTTCGCTGGCTTCTGGATCGTGAAGAATAGCCGCAACCTGTTTCTGGTGTGCCGGACGGAGCATAAAAGAAGCGTCGTGAAAGGCTTGCTGCGCCAGCAGGGTCAGGGCTTCTGGTTCCACTTTCAGGATGGTTTCGCCGTCGAAGTCGGCAACGCTAACGTAATCGGAAGTGAGTAGATAGTATTCGGTATTGTCTTTCCCCATCGGGAAAGGTGCCTGGTAGATAAAGGGTTTGTTTGACATAGCTTCCAGCCTGTAACTCTGTATTTGTTATTCGAAAATGGCGTGCCGCGTAGTCACGGGCGGCACGCAAAGTGCATTTATAAGAACCCGTACATCGCGGCGAAGATCCAGCCGAAGACGCACGATACGCTCACACCAATCAACCCCGGCAGAATAAAGCTGTGGTTGATGACGAAGCGACCGATGTGGGTGGTGCCGGAACGGTCAAACTGAATCGCTGCCAGATCGCTCGGATAAGTCGGCAGGATGTAATAACCGTAGCAAGCCGGTGCTGAAGCCACGATGTATGCCGGATCAACGCCGATCGCCAGCGCGACCGGAACAATCGCCGCCAGCGCCGCAGCCTGAGAGTTTACAAACTTGGAAACCAGCAGCAGAACAATGGCATAGGCCCACGGATACTCTTTCACCATTTCACCCAGTACGCCCTGAATTTCAGACATATGCGCACCGAACATGGTTTCTGCCATCCATGCGATACCGTACACCGCCACGATGGCGATCATACCGGAACGGAAGACTTCGTTTTTTGAGATAGACGCGGGATTGGTTTTGGTCAGGATAATAATCAGCGCCCCGGTCAGCAGCATAAACATCTGAATAACCAGTACCATCGACAGCGGTTTGCCGCCGAAGGATGGACGCAGGTCCGAATCAGCACCAAGAAGTGCGACTACAGCGATTGCCCCGAGGAAAATCCACATTGCCAGCCAGTTGCTTTTCGGCAGTTTTTTATCGAGCAGCGTCGCGGTATCACCGTAAACATACTCACGGTTTTCCGGTACGGAGATGAATTTCTGGAACTCTTCGTCTTTATCCAGATCTTTACCGCGGAACCAGCTGAAGATACCGATCGCCAGGATACCGATTAACGTCGATGGAATAGTGATTGCCAGCAGGTCGAGGAACTCAAGATGGCGACCATCAAAGGTGACATTACCCAGCATTGCAACCAGAGACACGACCGCAACCGACACCGGACTGGCGATAATCCCCATCTGTGCACCGATAGAACTTGCCGCCATCGGACGTTCCGGACGGATGTTGTTCTTAATGGCGACGTCGTAGATGATCGGCAGAATGGTGTAAACCACATGACCCGTACCGCAAAGAATGGTCAGCGTACAGGTCACAAACGGCGCGACAATTGAGACATATTTCGGGTTGCGGCGCAGCAGCTTCTCGGCAATTTGCAGCATGACATCAAGACCGCCCGAAGCTTGCAAGGTTGCCGATGCCGCCACCACCGCAATGATAACCAGCATGACATCAACTGGTGGTTTACCTGGCTGAAGGTGGAAGACGAAGACCAGAATGACCAGACCGATACCGCCTAATAAACCCAGCGCGATACCACCCTTTCTGGCACCATAAAACAGACATATCAGTATTATGATAAGTTGGATAGTAAATAACATGTGTGAACCCTCGCGATAATCCTATTTAAATTTTTGCTGAATAGATCACAGTCACGTTCTGTTTTGTATGAACTGTTTTCAGAGCCTGACTAAATATCCGTTTGGTCGTTACCGGCTTTAGCAAATACCTCACAGTGAATATTGGCTGATTAAAGCAGCGGCAAATTTATGCACTGTGATAAGCGGCTTTTTCAGAGAGAAAGACTCTCTGGCGATGGGTTTAAAGTTTGTACTGCGCAGATGTTAATGTTTTGTTTGCTGTTATCTTATTGATATTTATCGGTCTATTTTTTGTTCTCAGGGCAGATGTCATTAGGTTTATAGATTAATCTGATCTACCCATTTGTGGGTAAAAATACACATAATGCGGGTGACATAATAGTTAATTAACTTTTGTTAGCGTTTTGAAATTAAAAACACCGTTCACCTGAAGAGATATTAATTTTTAGCGATGATGGAGGGATAATTATATTTGATCTGGCACAAGTTTTACTGATGAAGGATGTAACTTGTGCCAGGGGTATTTTGCATTACGGTAATAATTATTACTTACAGATAACCAGCGATCCGTTATTGGCAATATTGTTTCAGTAGTGAGTAGTGTTCTGCCTGAATACGGTAACGGTAAACTGGACGCCCCGTGACGCCATAATGGATACTGGTGAACAAGATGTGGCAGTTGACCAACCAGATGAGGTATTTACGGCAGGAAACACGCGAAATGTTAACCTCGTTGGCTAGCTCGTCGGTTGAAAATTCATAGTCCTGATGCGCGTCAATCCACTGGCACAGTGTGCGTAACGTCTGCGGCGTTAAGCCTTTTGGCAAGCGACGAGGATCCTGTTCGTTGGAGCTGCTGCCGTGGATTAGCTGATCAAGCTCGGCCTGGTCATAATACTGATGTTTTTCCAGCGCCATTTTCTTTTGCCGCCAGCCGGTGAGCGCCTCTTCAAAGCGGGAAGCCTGGAAGGGTTTGATCAGGTAATCCACGACACCGTAATGCAGCGAATCTTTAATGGTTGCCGCATCGGCTGCGGAGGAGATGACAATCACATCACTTTTGCAACGCGCGTTATGCAGGACAGGCAGTAAATCGAGCCCGTTCTCTTTTTGCATATAGATATCGAGCAATATCAGGTCGATAGGCGTATCGCTATTGAAGATAATCTCTTTGGCTTTCTCCAGCGTCGAGGCTGTTCCACAGCATTGAAAGCCTGGGATTTGTGCTACGTATCGGCGATTCAGCTCCGCGACCATTGCGTCGTCATCGATAATTAATACATTGATCATCTGTTCGACCTCTCCCCGTCCCAGGGTATCTGGACAAAAAATTGTGTGAAAATCCCGGGTTCCGATTCCACGGCGATGCTGCCGCCGAGATTTTCTACCTGTTGTTTGACAAGTGCTAAACCGACGCCTCGCTCGCTTCCTTTTGTCGAGACACCTTTGTCAAAAATGTGATCGATTTTATCGGGTGCGATCCCCGGTCCATCATCATTAACTTCACAGTGCAGCCAGCCGTGACGGTAGTGCAATGTTACGCTAATTTCGCCTCCGGGTTCCGGCCCTAATGCCTCCAGCGCGTTTTCTATCAGATTTCCCAACGTGGTAATCAGCGTCGCGACCTGGTCCTCACTGCCGCTGTCTGGCAGCTGGCTTTCACTGTTTAAAATCAGCGTATGGCCTAAATCGGTCGCGCGGTTAATCTTGCTGATTAAAAAACCAGCGATAACCGGAGATTTGATCTTACCCAGCAGAGAGCCAATCTCTTCCTGATAGTTATTGGCTGTTTTGAGAATGTAATCTTCCAACTGCTTATAACTCTTCAGATGCAATAATCCGAGAATCACATGCAATTTATTCATAAATTCGTGGGATCGTTCACGAAGTGCGTCAGCATAGTTGACCAGACCGTCGAGTCGCTGCATCAGTTTACGTACTTCAGTTTTGTCCCTGAAGGTTGAAATGGCACCGATGATAACGCCATTACTGCGCACCGGAACGGTGTTGATCAGTAATAGCCGGTCTTTAATCGTAATCTCTTCGTCGCGGCGCGGGGTACCGTCGCGTAACACTTCCGAGACATCTACCACCTGTGACCATGAGTGGCTTAGCGTCGACAGTTTCTCATCGTCCTGCGACTTACGGTAATTCAGCAATTCTTGTGCGGCATCGTTGATCAGCGTGACCTCGCCGCGATCGTCCACGGCAACGACGCCTTCTTTGATAGACTGCAACATGGCCTGGCGTTGCTCAAACAGCGTGGAGATTTCGTAGGGTTCCAGGCCGAAAAGGATTTTTTTCAGTACCTTAACCAGAATGCAGGTGCCAATCAGTCCGACCAGCATGCCAAATAATACCGACCAGATAATGCTCCAGCGACTGTCATTGATCTGTTGGGTCACACGGCTTAACTCAAGGCCGATCGCCACCACGCCAATTTGTTTATGATTTTCATCGTAGATGGGGGTAAATACGCGTAAAGCCTGCGCCAGAAAACCGCGATTGATAGCGACATTTTCTTCGCCATTCAGCGCTTTAAGGATGTCATCACCTTTAAATGGCTGACCAATACGCTGGGCTTCAGGATGCGAGTAGCGAAGACTTTGCATATCGGTAACGACAATAAACAGCAGATCGTTGCGTTTGCGTACGGCTTCCGCGATGGCCTGGATGCCACTCTCCTGCGGTTTTTTCTGCAAGCCCTGACGGATTTCCGGCGAGTCGGCGAGGGTACGCGCCACTGCCAGTGCCTTGTTGGCTAGCCCATCTCGCGTCATATCACTGATTTGCGAGAAGTAAATCAGATGCACCACCAATAGCACCGAGAACAGTACCGCACTGACCATTAAGATCACTGTGGTACTCAATTTCATCGGACGTTTGCGTAACATGCGGTAGGGCAATGAATGTCTCATCAGCTTCCTTGTGTGACAAATTTCTTAAGCATTATCTCTGATGAGGCGGGTAATTCAAAGGGAGTAAGAATGATTGGCTATATAGGGGAAGAGACTCTGGCAACGGAAACTGCCAGTGCTGTATGAAGATTCCGGGGCTATGCTTATAGCGATAATCATACTGATGAGAGAGGGAAGGTCATGGATCAGGCGCTACTGGACGGGGGTTATCGCTGTTATACCGGCGAAAAGATCGATGTCTATTTCAACACTGCGATATGTCAGCATTCTGGCAATTGGGTAATGACTCCAACTTATTGATAGTGTTTTATGTTCAGATAATGCCCGATGACTTTGTCATGCAGCTCCACCGATTTTGAGAACGACA
>OBDB01000316.1_pt1 | contig 14442 bp, 8 predicted proteins | sample 1518221 | NCBI WGS metagenome assembly OBDB01 (sample SAMN01760938, study PRJEB22395) | human gut metagenome | reverse complement strand
AGGGTTCAGGGTTCAGGGTTCAGGGTTCAGGGTTCAGGGTTCAGGGTTCAGGGTTGTGGTGGCGGCTTCGCCGCGAGTATATATGGGGCGATGCCCGAAGGTGGTATTTAAGTCACTAGTCACTAATCCATAGCCACTAATCCCTAGCTACCAGTCACTAGCTGCTCATCCCTGTTTTCAAACTTGTGGCGGCGGCTTCGCCGCCATTTTATATTCGGTGCAAAGCGCGACGCCGCTCACTTGAACCCATCAACCTGAACCAGACAACCTTTATTTGAAGTACATCAAAAATGCGATATTCAGAAAGCCTGCCATGAGGCCGACGAGCCAGGTGGAGGCGAGCATGCGCTCCCACTTGATGCGGGCGCAGCAGTTGTCGATGAGGATCTCTGCGAAGAAAACGATCTCGCAGATGGCAAGGCCGAGAAGCCATGTCCACCAGGTATCCGATGCGAAGAAAAGGAGCACGAGGCCGAAGAGGAACACATTCTCATACCAGTGCGCGATCTCGACGACGGCCAGGGTACGGCCGGAGATCTCTGTCTTCAGACCGCCGATGAGCTCCTGATGCGCTTCATGCGACATGGAGATATCGAAGGGCGATTTCCTGAATTTAATGAGAAGAATGAAGCAGAGACCGAAGAAGATGCCCGGCATACGCAGGATATTCATATGGGCGCCCGTCAGGATGTCTCCGACGGAGAAGCTGCCGCTGGCGAGGTAAAAGCCGAGTGCCACCATGAGGAGCATCGGTTCATACGCCATGGTCTGCACGAGCTCACGCTCCGCGCCGATCTGGCTGTAGGGGGAGTCGACGGCATACGCCGCGATGATGAGGCAGACACTCGCCATGGTCAGTGTGAATACGACGAGCAGGATATCGCCCTGCGCGAAGAAGAGGGTACCTGTCAGAAGGACGAAAAGAAGGAAGCCGAAGATGTAGAAGCCTTCCGCCTTATTGACGGCGATCGGCTGCTTTCCCCACAGCTTCAGGAAATCATAGAAGGGCTGCAGGAGGGGCGGCCCCTTTCTTCGCTGCATACGGGCGGAGATGATGCGGTCGCATCCGGAAAGCAGTCCGCCGAGGATCGGCGCTAAGAGGAGGTACAGGAGACCCCCTGCGATAGGCATCAGGAAGTCAGACATGGAATGCACCTCCTAGAGACAAAGACAGCTCCATCAGGACGCAGGCAAGGGCTGCGGTGTAGCCCAGGAGCTTCATGCGGTCTTCACCGAACCAGTTCTCCAGATACCAGTTCCGCAATGTGACGGGAACGACACGTCCGCCGGCGCCGCGATAGGCATTGTCACTTCCGAGGTTCTCCCCGGAAAGATTTGTGACGACCTGTTTCTTCTCGCGGCTTTTGCCGAAGCGCAGCGGCAGAACGACCAGGAGGAAGACCATGAGCGACATGATCCAGAGATTGCTCTGCGCGATGACCTCTGCCGTCGCATGATAGGTGAGTGCAAGGTAGGGGATGACGCCGTATTCCGAAACGAGCGGGAAGAGCACGCAGACGATGAGCGTCAGTGCTGCCAGCGTTTTGAGCGCCGTCCATTCGACGCCAAGAATCCCTCGCTCGCGGTTTTCATTCGTCGGGACAAAGGTTGTGATCTTGCCGAGCCACTTCGTCCAGTAGAAGAGCGTGGTCGCCGAGCCGTAGACGAGGACGAGGAGAAGCAGCGGCTGTCCTGCATCGACGAAGGCTTTCATAGCGGCCCACTTGGAGATCAGCATGCCGAACGGTGCGAGGAACATCCCGCAGATGCCGATCACCATGCAGAGCGAAAGGCGCGGCATGGAATTGAAGATCCCATCGAAATTCTCCAGATCGCGGCTGCCGAGCTGCTGCTCTGCGGTGCCGACCGTGAGGAAGAGGAGAGACTTCGCGACTGCGTGGAAGATGACGATCATGATCGCCGTCCATGCGGCTTCATAGGAGCCTGTGCCCGCGCAGCAGACGATCAGACCGAGATTCGAGATCGTGGAATAGGCGAGCACCTTTTTCCCATCGGACTGGGAAATGGCGGCGCAGGAAGCGAAGAAGAAGGTGATCCCGCCCACCAGCATTGCCATGATGCCGACATGATTGTTCCCCAGGATCGGCGCGAGCTTGATGATGAGGAAGACGCCCGCCTTGACCATGGTCGAAGAATGCAGGAGCGCCGAGGTCGGCGTCGGTGCCACCATCGCCCCCAGAAGCCATCCGGAGAAGGGCATCATCGCCGATTTTGTGAATCCGCAGAAGACGAGGAGCGCTGCGATAAGCTCGACAGGTTCACGGCTGCGGCCCAGATTCACCAAGAGGGACAGCTCGACCGTGTAGTATTTCTCCCCCAGAAGGACGATCGCCAATGCAAAGGCAAGCCCGCCCAAAAGGTTCATCCAGAGCGCCTTGCAGGAATTGTGGATCGCTTCATTCGTCTGCGAATAGCCGATCAGGAGGAAGGAGCAGAGAGACGTGATCTCCCAGAAGGTGTACATAAAGAGCAGATTGTTCGACATGACAAGGCCAAACATCGCTGAAAGGAAGAGGAAGACCACAAAGAAGAAAAAGCCGCGACGGTCAGGGATCCCCGCATGCTTTCGATGGTACTGCGCCATGTAGCCCAAGGAGTACACTGCGATGAGTCCGCCGATGATGCCGGCGATCAGGATCATGATGATGGTAAAGTGATCGATGAGGAAATCCCATGATACATAGATGCGCTCGCCCATATGCCATTCAAAGGCTGCCACGATCGCAAACTGCACAAGGCCCAGAAGTGCGATGCTGTAGCGTTTGAATTTCTTTGCATAGTAGCAGACCGCCAGGATGACAAGGAAGTCTGCCGCCAGCATCACCGCTTTCAGCAGCTCACTATCCACGCCGATCTTCACCGGCTCATCAAAGCAGGTGACGGCAACGGCAAGTGCGAGCCCCATCATCACCGCTGCCGAGCCTTTCACGAGCAGATTGCGGAAGGAGGCATCGCGTGTCAAGAGCAGGATCACGGCCGTTGCAAGCGGCAAAAGAAACAGCAAGAGGGGTAGAAGCATAAGATCGACCTCCGAAGTGACCATGAGAAATGAGAGAGTCTCTCAATAAGTGCATGTGATTTATATAGCGTGTATACATATTTTTGCATATTCTTCATATTGATATATACTTTATACTAAATGAATCAACAATGCAAGCGCAAAATGATTTCGATCGACGCTGGGCAACACGAAAAAGGGCAGCTGCGACAAAATGCAAAAGCAGCTTGTCGTATCTGCCCTCTTGGGGAAGTGACTGGGGACTGGGGACTAGTGACTGGGAATTAGTAGCTAGGGATTAGGGATTAGGAATTAGGGAATCTCGAGTGACTAGTGACTTGTGACTTGAATACCGCCTTCGGGCATCGCCACTGTCTATACTTCGCGGCGCATTTCGTCATCCTGAGCGGAGTGAAATGTCGGATGTTCGATAATGTAAAGGCGGAGCAGTGAGAACTGAGTCGAAGGATCTAGCGCCGCACCACCATTTCGCATTTCTCATTTCTAATTTCTAATTCAAAGAGCAGCATGCCCCAAAAACCATTGACTCACTGTTTCCCCAGCACATCCGCCATCACGCGCTTGAGCACCCTTATATCGAAGGGCTTTGCCACATGGGCATTCATGCCGAGCGCGGCGGCCTTCGCCTTGTCTTCGGCAAAAGCATTGGCCGTCATGGCGATGATGGGGATCTTCGAAAGCCTTGGATCCTCCAGATGGCGAATGAGGGTGGTCGCCTTGTAGCCATCCATATTCGGCATCTGGATATCCATGAGGATGAGATCATACCAGAGCGGCTCTCGTTTCTCAAGCATCGCCAGACACTCGATGCCATCTCTGGCACGCTCCACAAGAAGCCCCGCCTCCTTTAGAAGCTCTTCTGCGATCTCTGCATTGAGATCATTGTCTTCCGCAAGAAGGATGCGGCGGCCTTGGAGCGTCGTATCCGGCAGGGCGGAGTCTTCTGCAGGGAATGCCTCTTCTATCCCTTTGGCGATGCGGTGCGGGATCCTGACCGTAAAGGTGGTTCCCTTGCCCGGCTCGCTCTCGACCGCAATGGTGCCGCCCATGAGCTCTGTCAGCTTCTTGGCAATGCCCATACCGAGGCCAAAGCCCGGCCGTCGGCTCTCCGTGCTGCTCCTCGCGCGTGTGAAGGCTTCGAAAATGTGCGCGAGGAATTCCTTCGTCATACCGATGCCATTGTCCCGGATGGTCGTCGTGAAGAGCTCGATACCCTCTTGGGCCGGAGCGGAGCAGATATCGAAAGACACCCTCCCTCCGGGCGGTGTGTACTTGCATGCATTCGAGAGAAGATTCAGCAGGATCTCCTGCAGCTTCACCTTATCGGCATAGATGAAGCGCTGCGACGTCCGAAGCGTCCTTGTGAAGGAGATCTGTCTGCCCCTCATCTGATTTTCAAAAAGGCAGCCGACAGACTCATAGAGCTCTTTCATGTCGATGACCGACTCCTCGATACTGCTCTTGCCGCTTTCGATGCGCGCAAGCTCAAGGACATTGTTGATCAGAGAGAGCAGGAATTCACCGGACTTCTCGATCTTTTCTGTATAGTCCAGGATCCTCTCCGGCTCATCCTTGTACATGCGAAGCAGGTGGGAGAAGCCAAGGATCGCATTCATCGGCGTGCGGATATCATGCGACATATTGAAGAGGAAGGTGGACTTCGCCTTATTGGCGAGTTCGACCTGGCGGAGCGCTTCTTCCAGCTGCTGCTGTTTCTTCCTCTCCCCATGGATGATCTGATCCAGCGCGCGGTGGCCTATGATGACCTCGAAATGATCTTCATCCTGCTGAGAAAGCACCGCCCGCACTTCGAAATACTCATTCCCCGCAGGATTCGGACGCACATGGCAGCGGACGCTGTACATCTTATGCCGGAGAAGCTCCTCTTCGAGGCGAGAGGGGGAGAGGAGGACGGTGATCTCTTCGCGATCCGCCGCATGCACCAGATGCTCGCAGGCATAGCGGATCCATTCACTATAGCGATAATGCAGATCCTCGAGCTTTCGCCCTATGTGCGTATCCTCCATGCCCCGGATCAGCTCGATGGTATCCTGCCGGAGATCCGTCAGGAAGATCACAGAGAAATCCTGCCCCAGTGCATTCATCACGGCCTGGTTCTGCATCTCCTTCTGCTTGGCGCGGTCGATGGGATTCACCATGTACAGGAGATCTTTCGCGCGCCCCTTCTCGTCTCTCGTCTTCACGATGAATCGCGCCTGCCGCCACTCTCCCGTGCGCGCACGATACGTGGTCGTGATGGTGTCTTCCTGCGAAAGGCGCTTGACAAGCGTCCTCGTATCCACAAAGTCGCGCATGTGGTCCCAATATTCCTCGGAAACGATATACTGCAGTATATCCTCAAATGCCTGCGACGCCGCACACACCTTCCCGCTCACCTGATACCCTTCACCGACACTAGCGATCCTCTCGCAGGTGTCTTTTTCCAGATCGATGAGGTAGATCGCCCAGTAGATCTTGCTGATCGCAGAAATGACTTCATGCGACCGGCGTTCAGATGCGAGCGCCTCCTCGAGACGCCGCTGGTGGCTGCCCTCTTCCCTGATCAGATCATCGATCGGCCGGATCCCGATGACGACCTTAAAGCTCGTCTCATCCTGATGCACGCGGATGGCCTTCAGCTCGAAGTATTCATTCCCCTCGCGGTTCCCTTTCGTACGCGCCCGATACGTGAACGTTTCCTTCTCCCTCAGATGGCGCATCAGTCCCTCAGGGCCCAGCTCCCCATAGAAATCCCCACAGGACTCTTTCACCAGCAGATGATCGCGGATGTATACCATGCGCGAGCGATAAGAGAGCTTCTCCTTGGCAGGCAGAGCCTCATCGATATCCATGCCATGGCTGAACATCCCCTGCTTCACGATCTCTATCGTATCTGTCTTGAGGTCTGCGAAACAGATCACCGTGTAGTCTAAGCAGAGCGACTGCAGGATCGCATTCTCCCTAACAAAATGACGGAACGCCTGCTCCATAGGAGTTCCCGGCTCCGACTCAGCACAAAGCGTCTTGTCGAAGTTTCTGATCGACACAAGGCAGTAGCCCGGTGTCCCTGCCGGCATGATATGGAGATGGATGAAACGCTTCGTCCTCTGGGCAAAGGTATCGAAATCCAGCGTCTTTCCGTGATAGGCCGCTTCGTAGTAGGGGAAAAGCCACTTGCCGCCGATCTTCGGCAAAAGCTCGATGCCCGATCTGCCGAGCAGCTTCTCAAGAGGGATAGAGAGATGCTTTGCTTCCGCCTCATTGGCATAGGCAAAACGCCAGTCCACCGGTTTTCCCACCTCATCCACCTCGACATGGATGACATAGATGGGCACCGGACTCTCCCAGACCGCTGCCCCCAGCATCTTCAAGTAGATCTCGTCCTTCATGGCTTCCCCCTTACGGCACGCACAAAAAAAGCATGTATAAATTCTTTTTATTATACATGCCTGCACAGGAAAAAGAAAACGAAAAAGATCCCTCGGCTGCGCTCGGGATGATGATACGGAGAGGGCTGCCCCATTCCTTTTCATCCCGCTTAGGGAGCCAACCTCCGCCCCTTCGGGGCACCTCCTTCCGAGGGAAGGAGGGAGTATGCCGCCTTCCCGCATCGTCATTCCAGGCTCCTCACCACATCCTTTTTCTGGATGAGCCAGGCGGGGATCATCGCCGCGAGCGTGCCGATCACGGTCATAAAAGGGATGATAAGGAGTCCTCGCGGATCAGGCGCTGTTTCCATCACGACCGCCGCATGAGACGCGATGAGCTTCGCAGTGAGAGCGCCTCCGCCATAACCCAGAAGCCAGCCGGTGAAGGAAGCGGCGAGAAGGAGTATCGCCGCCTCCGAGAGCAGCAGCCGGCGAATGTCCCCCTTCCCTACCCCCAGTGCGCGCAGGAGCGCAAGCTCCGAGAGCCGGCCGAGCGTGCTCCAGTACATCGCCAAAAGTGTGATGAGGATGGAGACCGCCAGAAGACAGGCAGTCAAGATCCCCCAGAAATCCTTCGTCTGCCCCACCATCGCATAGAGAGAGATGATGGTCTGCGACGGGAAGAGCATCTGCACATCCTTCTGCCGCTGGTACAAAGAAAGAAGCTGCATCGCTTCCTTGTAGCCTTTCGGTACGACGAGAAGCGCCGTCACTTCCTTTTGTGCTTCGGCGGCCGTGCCATGCGCTTCCCACACGTCTCTGATATCCGTCAGAATCGCCGTGTCATACGGCCCCTTCACAGGAGCAAGGATCCCGACCACCTTCAAGGTATGATTATGCGCTCTTCCTTTCGCGCTTGCTCCATGCACCGAGTGGAAGGTATCCCCTATGCGAAGTCCGGTGAGACGCGCCGTCTCGCTCCCGATGACGACATCCCCTTCCTCCGCAAAGCATCGTCCTTCAGCGATGGAAAGCCATGGGCCCTTCTTCTTATCCGGGCGAAAATCAAAAATATCTGCGTTCGTCCCGGCGATGCGAAAGCCCCGGTAATTATCCCCGAAGGCGAGCGGATACACCGCCTCCGTGTGCGGATCGGAAGCGAGCTTCTCCACATCGTCATGGGTGATATTTCCGATCGGCTTGTCCCGAAGGAATACCGTATTCAGCACCAGCTGGTACGAGGAGCCCTTCGCTCCGACAAGGATCGGAAACGGAGAGACCGCACGATTGATGCCATCATAGAGCCCGCCCGCCGTCTGCAGCAGAAATACAGGCAGCGCACAGGCGAGTGCGATCAGAAAGAGTAGGATCAGCCGTGTAAGCGGACGGCGGATGAATGAAAGAAAAGCCAGATGAAGCATGGGATACATTCTCCTTTAATAGAGTCAAAGGGTTCAGCGGGTTCTACAGGTCCAGAGGGTTCAGGGTTGTGGTGGCGGCTTCGCCGCAAAAAAAGAAACCCCGCCTCGCTGCGCTCGGCAGCCCCTTCCAAGGGAAGGGGCTTGCGTGGATACTCCCTCCTTCCTATGGAAGGAGGTGCCCCGAAGGGGCGGAGGTTGGATGGGGAAAGCGGTATTTTTGTATCGCAGCCTTCCCCTCGAGGGGAAGGTGCCCCGTAGGGGCGGATAGGGCAAGGACGGTATGAAAGACAAAGGCGTTGATGTCTTCCAATCTCCCAGTCTCCCAGTCTAAATCCCTAGTTTCCAGTCCCCAGCCACTATTTCCCCAGCACCAGTCTGTTTTCAAACCGTGCCTGCACCTTCTCGTCATGCGTGGCGCAGAGGAGCAGGCAGCCGCTCTCGTATTGGTACTGCAGGAGCTTTTCTACGATGAGCTCACTGTTTGCGCGGTCCAGGCTCGCAGTCGGTTCATCGGCCAAAAGGACGGCAGGCTTCCGGAGGATCGCACGAAGGAAAGCGACACGCTGCGCTTCTCCGCCGGAGAGCGCGTCCGCCTTTCGTGGTGCATACTCAGAAAGTCCGACAGAGGCAAGCAGGCACTCGGCCTCTTCCCGGGTGAGTGTCTTTCCCGCAATCGATGCGGAGAGACGGAGATTCTCGAAGACGGTGAGATAGGGCATGAGCATGGGCTTTTGGAAAATGCAGCCGATCTCTTTCGCACGGAAATCACATTTCTCTTTCTCCGTCATCTTTGCGACGTCCTTCCCATCTACCACGATCTCGCCCGATGTCGGCGTGAGCAGGCCGCTCACCGCATGGAAAAGCGTCGATTTCCCGCTCCCCGAGGGGCCAATCAGCGCCCATGGTGCATTCGTAAGACGTGCATAGGGAAGATCCAGCGCACGGATCCTCCCCGCGCCATCCGGATATTCACAAATAAGGTTTCTGATTTCGATCATGATGGAGCCTTTCAGGAATGAGCGGTCAAGGATCAGGACGTTTTCTTTGGCGCCTCACCGCCATTCCTCCTTCTGAATCAAAAAGAGGCCCCGATCTTTCGGTGCCTCTTTATAGGTAAACGAGGTTCCGGCTGGAGAAATCAGCTGTCAATCGATGTGGCTCGAATACGCAGCTGGCTCACGAATCCGGTTTCTTCATCTGTTTCACTCCCGATCTCCAAAGTGCCCGTAACCGTGATGGGAGTATCGTAGGGGAGAGCGGTGATGGAGTCATCTACCTTGACTACGATGATGTTATCGGGCCAGTCTGCGTCACTGGAACAGAAGGGGCAGACGGACATCGGGACTTCCGTCAGAACGAAGAAATGTATGGTCGGTGTCAGTGGAGGGGCCATGAAGCCCGAGATCGTCACTTCGCCACCTTCAAGGCTCATCGTCTTGTCCGAAAAGGTCAATCCCTCTGCGGAGTAGCCGGAGTAGATCTCGTCAAAGGAGTAATCTTCCGCGGCTGCAGGCAGGGTGACTGCCCCGGCCAGGGCGAGCGCCATAAAGGAATGTCGAATGAGGGAAAATAGTGATCGTAACAATAGGATGCATCTCCTGAGAAAGGATTGTAGGGTTCGAGGGTGAACAGGTTCAACGGGTTCTATAGGTTCAGAAGGTTCAAAGGGTTTAGGTAGCGGCTTCGACGCAAATATACATTATAATATGCGGCGAGGCCGCCACCACACCCCTGAACCCTGAAGTTTGAAAGCAGAAAGAACAATCCACCCTTTATGAGAATCCTCATAGGTTAAACAGGTTCTGAAGGTTCAAAAGGTTCACAGGTTTCTCATTTTTCGTAAATACCGTATATTTCAAAACTCCGCGGCGCTTAGATCCTTCGACTCAGTTCTCCTATTTCAGATAAGCCATTTTCTAACATACGACGTTTTTCTCCGCTCAGGATGACGAAATGCGCCGCACCACACCCCTGAACCCTTGAACCCATCAACCTATATCTTATTTTGCTTTTTTATTTCCATCGATCCCCAAAGCTCTCATGATACCAAAGAAGACTTCGGTATTATCCATGGTGCCGTGGAAATATTCGGAGCCGGGGCCGCCGGCATTGAGAAGAATGTCGTCAGCGGAATGGCATTCCTGCGGATCAGACTTCGGCGTATTGGCCGGCATGAGTTCTGCCGGATCCCCCGGATGGATGCGAGCCGGATTTGCTTTGGAGGAAGCCGTGGTCACCTGATGGTATTCCACCTTTTCACCGTTCTGCACAGCTTCTTCCTTGGTTTCCTTGGTAGCCAGCGCCGGCGGGGTCGGGGTCTTCATGAAATGATAGTTTTCATAGTATTCCGGATGGTTGGCATACTGGATAGCGAGGGTGACATCCGGATCCGGGTTATCCGGGAAGCCATCTTTATTGGCATCCTTGAAAGTCGGGAAAATAGAATCGGCATACACTCTGACTGCCTGTGTACCCTTCTTGCCATCTCTTTCATGGTAGGTACCGCTGATGGACATGCCATGTGCATGATCTGCCAAAACGATGATCAGGGTATCATCGCCATGCTCTTTGGCCCAGTTTTCCGCATATTCGATGGATTTATCAAATTCGATGGTATCGTAAGCCGAACGCTGCCAGTCCATGACATGGAGCTGCTTATCGATGGAAGCACCTTCGATCATTGCGAAGAAACCATTCGGATTCTTGGAGAGGATATCCAGTGTTTTCTTTGTCATGTTCATCAGGTTCGGCTGGTCCGTGAAGCCCTTCAGCACCTTCGGATTCTTCTCCATTTCACGATCGATGTAAACATTCATCGTGCTGGTATGGAAGAGGCCGAGGAGCGGCTTGTCTGTCGACGCCTTCATGATGTCGGTAGAGTTATCGACGAAGGTATAGCCCTTGTTTTTGAATTCTTCGATGACATTCACCTGGTCTTTTCTCTTAGAACCGGGTACATCCTTAGGGATGTAGCGAGCCGAGCCGCCGCCCAGGATGACATCTGGTCTATGGTAGTCTTCGAGGTAGTCCTTCGCAAGGAAATCCTGCGCCGCTCTTCTTCTGGTGTGACCGACCATCGCTGCCGGGGTCGCATCGGTGGATTCCGCCTGTGTGACAAGACCGATGGACATGCCGCGGGTACGTTTCAGGATCTCAGAGACATTTTCTACCTTCGGATCATCGAGCGGATCTTTGGTGGAGTCTTCGTAAACGCCCATGGCATTGACGACAGACTTGTGACCTGTTGCATAAGCGGAAGCGGAGTTTGCACTGTCGGTGACGAGGGAGTCATAGCCGGACGTGGTGATGACTGCATTGTGCGCGAGCTTTTCCATCGCGAGCAGGTCATTGTACTTGCCATTCGTCATGCCCTTGGAAAGGATGCGGGCCACTTCACGCGCCTGCAGCGACATGCCGTCGCCGACGAAGAGGATGACATTCTTTGCTTTCTTCTGTGCGACTTCATGCACCACCTGATAGGAAGCAGCCGCCTTGGAAACGCCGAGGCTGTCCTTTGCGGAAGCTGCGACTTCCACCTTGCCCGGCTTCGCAAAGGTCACGTCATCGATACGGAACGAGGTGACGCCATTGCCAAGATCCTTCACTGCCGCTTTCTTGCCGAAGAACTTTTCAGCCGGAACGCCGTTGATCGTCACGTCGACATTCTGAAGGTTTTTCGCATTGGAGACTTCGACATCAAAGTCGAAACGTGCGCCGCTCCAGAATTTTGCGGTATCTACCGGAAGAATGCGAATATCCGATGCCTGTGCCTGAAAGACGCCCCCCAGAATAGCACCGCCGGCCAGAAGACCGAGAACTGCTGCTTTCATGATATGTTTTCTCATTATTTTCTCCTTTAAAATCGCAAAGAGAAAGGATGCCTGCCATCGATGCTTTCCTCGCGCCACTGTCACCGCTTCTCTTGCTGTGTTTATAATCACTGTAAGGCATTACTGCAATAAATATGACAGGCTTCTGTATAGAGGAAGAAAAACTTTCATTAAAAAACGCGGTATTTCCATAGAAAAGTTGAAATACCGCCGAGGATCGTAAAGAAAATGTATGAGAGACAGGGAAAGCAACTTCTTCCTCCCGCCCTTTTTCCCCATTTAAATACCCGCACCGGATGGCGGCCGGTGCGGGCTGTATTTTTGGAGTCTTCGGAATGGTCTAGTCATAAGACCATAGGACTATGATCCTATGAGAATGCGGAACGGAACAAGCCTATGTTCCTCAGAGATCCACCGTTGACAGCCGGTTTCATTCTGCCGGACCGCAGCCGGCAAGGAGAGATGGGAGCGCAGGATGGAAAATCATACAGGAACACATAAGGAAAGCACTGACCTCATGCGGAAAAGAAGAGCAAGCCTTGATAAAAGGCGCACGGAAACGCAGATGCGCTATGACTTCTACAGCCCCCGACTCTGGTGCCTTGGGAGTCATGTCACGCTGCGAGGCCGCCCTCGTTCTTTCTTTCCTTTGCGTTCTTCCGCACCGGCTAGACAGATTTACCGGAGAGGACAGACAGAGCATCCCAAAAGCCTTCCCTGTGAAGCACGGGAAAACGCTCCCGGATCCTCCGTCTCACAGTCGAAAAATTTCGGAGACGAAGCTCATGAAAGAGAGTCTGCTCATTTCTCAGGCGATCGCTGCACCCATCCTGCCGATCTACTTTATCGGCGGCAAATGCCCCGGGCTCCTGATCCACACGCAGAGTTCTTTCAGACAGATTTTCTCATCAAACGATCTGACATGTCTACTTGGTTCTATTATACACCATTTTTCACTTGAAAAAATGAATCATTTCATGCCAAAGCAAAAAGCTCCGCTTGTGCGGGGCTTTTTCGGCTATTGAAAATTTCTTGAATCGATTATGGGGAAGGCAAGGGAGGAGGAAATGCCTCTCTCATTTCTTTGCATTCTGCTCGTGAGCGAGCCTCCGCCCCTTCGGGGCGCTTTCCCTGTCCTTTCTCTTACTCCGGATCGTTTTGTTCCGCCAGTGCCTTCACGAGATGATATATCTCCGCAAAGGGCAGGTGTTCTTTTTCTGCGATGGCCTTCACCGATTCATACTCGGGGTAGAAGCGTCTCTCCCCGGGGAGGGCGACTTCCTTCACCTCCGCGATGCCGAAAGGCGTTTCCACCTGCTTCTGATTGCGGCGAAGGATGGAGCGCATGACGCTCGGAAATTCACGGATACCGATGGTCGTCGTTTCTTTGAAGATAATATCCTCAAGCGCTTCCATCTTGCTCTTCCTGCAGATCACGGTGAGCTCCCACGCGGGACGGTTCTTCTTCATGTAGACCGGGCTGTAATGGACATCGAGCGCGCCGGCCTGCATGAGGCGGTCGATGGTATAGCCGAGCGCTTCGCCGGTGCTGTCGTCGATGTCGGTCTCGAGCTTCACGATCTCATCCTTGCCCTCTTCCATGGCATTCCCTTCGATGAGGTATGCGCGAAGGATATTCGTGCGCTCGGTGTAGGCTCTCTTGCCTGCGCCAAGGCCTGTACGCACGATGCGGAAGGCCTTCGGCAGCTGGTGCGTCGTGCAGATGGCAGCCGCGATGGCTGCGCCGGTCGGCGTGACGTATTCCCCCTTCGCCTCCATGATGGTGAGCGGCATATCGTAGGCTTCGATGATATTCATGGTCGCCGGGACGGGGACGGGCAATACGCCGTGCTGGCAGCGGACGGTGCCCCTGCCCTCGGTGAGGCAGGGAATGATGACATCCGTGATCCCCAGGCTGTCAAAGGTGACCGCCGCGGCAATGATATCTACGATGGAGTCGATGGCGCCGACTTCATGGAAATGCACCTCTTCCAGCGGCATGTGATGAGCGAGAGACTCAGCTTCCGCTACGATGTGGAACATCTTGCCCGCCAGCGCTTTCGCCGAGTCTGTCATGTCTGTCGCGTCGATGATGTCTAAGATCTCTGCCAGATGGCGTCCGTGGTGGTGATGCTCATGATCATGGTGATGATGAAGCTCTTCGCCTCCGTGTCCGTGACAATGATGCGCTTCTTCCTCGTGGCAGTGGCAGTGATGCGCTTCTTCCTCATGGCAGTGGCAATGAGGCGCTTCCTCGTCCTCATGGCAATGGCAGTGATGCGCTTCCTCGTCCTCATGGCAATGGCAGTGATGCGCTTCCTCGTCCTCGTGGCAGTGATGTGCTTCTTCCTGCGGAGCTGCCGAGCTGACCGGCGCCGGGCCATAGAGGTAGGCCATATCATGGTCATGATTCTCATGGGCTGCATCCAGAATGACATTGAAATCACAGCACGCAATACCGGATTTCTTGACGCTGGAGATCTCCACCATGAAACCGTCCGCGGGGATGGAATTCAGCGCGCGTTCCAGCGCCTCCGGGTCTGCGCCGAGGTCAATCATCGCTGCGACGAACATATCTCCGCTGATGCCGGAGGAAGTTTCAAGGTATAATGTTTTTCCCATATGGTTTCTCCTTGTTGGTTGTTGATTATTGGTTGGAATCAGGAGTGACTGGTGACTGGATTCTAGTAGCTAGGGACTAGTGGCTAGGGATTAGAAGCTTCGAGTGACTGGTGACTTGAATACGACTTTCGGGCATCGCCCCGTTTCGTCATCCTGAGCGG
>OBDB01000300.1_pt1 | contig 15095 bp, 10 predicted proteins | sample 1518221 | NCBI WGS metagenome assembly OBDB01 (sample SAMN01760938, study PRJEB22395) | human gut metagenome | reverse complement strand
AGCGAGCTATTTAAGGAAGGCTATGACGAAGCTATGTATAAAAATTCTTGTAGAAGCTGACTCTGCGATTGAATCAGCGTTTCCCTAAGAATGCACAAGGTTCCAATTTCCTTTTGGAGGCAAAAATGGCAAGCTACAATCCTTATGAAAACATGCTTCATATCCTCGACAAGGCAGCGAAGGTGCTTGGCTACGGGGAGAGCGACTACGCATTTGTCCGCTATCCGGAGCGCGAGCTCACCGTGAGCATCCCGATACAGATGGATGACGGGCATGTCGAAGTCTTCTCCGGCTACCGCGTACAGCACTCCACCGCACGAGGCGCAGCAAAGGGCGGTATCCGTTTCCATCCCGCATCCGATGAAAACGAAGTCAAAGCCCTTGCCGCGTGGATGACCATCAAGAATGCCATCGGCAATATCCCTTATGGCGGCGCAAAGGGCGGGATCAAGGTCGATCCGCACAAGCTCTCCACACGCGAACTTGCCCGTCTGACACGCGGCTATATCAGAAAGATCTATCCCATCATCGGACCGGATCAGGACGTACCGGCACCGGATGTGAATACGAATGGCCAGATCATGGCGTGGATCGCCGATGAATACACAGCACTCTCCGGCAAGTGGGAGCCCGGTGTCGTCACCGGCAAGCCTCTTTCCGTAGGCGGCTCCCTCGGCAGAAATGAAGCGACGGGCCGCGGTCTGCTCTTTACACTGGAAACATGGTGCGAAAAGAATCATAAGGACATGAAGGATCTCACCATGGTCGTTCAGGGCTTCGGCAATGTCGGCTCCGTCGGCTCTCTCCTCATGCACAGGAAGGGCGTCAAGATCACCACCATCGGCGATATCAATGGTACGTGGCACAAGGAAAGCGGCCTTGACATCGAAGCGATGTACACCTATGCGAACAGCCACGGCCGCTCGCTCAAAGGCTATACGGAGGAAGGGGCGGTCATGATCCCCGACAGCGAACTTTTCGCGCAGGACGTCGATGTCATCTTCGTTGCCGCGATGGAGAACCAGCTGAATGAAAAGACCATGGGCAAGGTGAAAGCCCGTCTCATCCTGGAAGGGGCGAATGGCCCGACCACGGAGGAAGCCGATGCCTACTTCGAAGAGAAGGGGATCGAGGTCCTCGCAGACGTCATGAGCAATGTCGGCGGCGTTGTTGGCTCCTATTTCGAATGGGTACAGAACCGTACCGGCTACTACTGGACGGAAGAAGAGTACAATGAGCGCCTTGCCAAAAAGATGCGCGAGGCCTATGAGGATGTGTACGCATTGAAGGAGAAATACCATGTGACCTATCGTCTCGCCTCCTACATGCTCGCCCTCTCCCGCGTCGTAGAAGCGGAGAAGACCAGAGGATTCTTAGGATAAGGAAATCGGGTTTGGCGGATTTCTCTTGGAATAAATAAACGCCGTATCACATGTAGTGATACGGCGTTTTGACGTAATACTCGAATTGGTTTGCAGTCCCTAGGGAAACGCTGATTAAATCTGACAACGATTTAATCAGTGTTTCCCTAGTCACTAGTTCCTACTCCCGTGTAAAGAAATTGTAAATTCCCTGCAGAAAAGGATGTCTGATTGTGGTAAAATCAGGGAAGAAACATACTCACAGGCAGAGAAGCCAAACCCATCGCCGCGGCCTATGAGCACACGGCGATCTTTTTCTGTAAGGAGGAACATGATGAAAGCTTGGAAGAAAGGCTTGATCGCAGCAGCGGCTCTCGGGCTGTCTTTAGCTATGCTGACCGGTTGCGGCAGTGATAAGAAGGACGCAGGCAGCACGGCAGCGAAGCCCGGCGCACAGATCGTTCAGGTGAAGAGCGAGAAGGAAGCCGATCTCATCGAAGCAGCGAAGAAGGAAGGCGTGGTGAAGGTTTACTCCATCACCAGCCGCGTATCCAAGGCAGGGGCTGCATTTGAAAAGAAATACGGGATCAAGGTGGAAGCCAGCAACATGAAAGACTTCGAGCTGATTGACAAGATTTCCACCGAAGCAAAAGCGAATGCGAATGGCGCAGATATGGTCATCGCGCAGGACTCCGGCCGCGTATACGGAGAGCTCATCGCGCAGGGTTATCTCCAGAACTACATTCCGGCCGACCTCAAAGACAAGATCCCGGCGGAGAACCAGACACCGCTCGTCTTCGCCTATATGAACAAAGTCCTGGTCTACAACAACGAAAATGGAAAAGCAGCTCCGATCACGAATATCTGGCAGCTCACTGAACCGTCCATGAAGGGCAAATTCTTCTTCAAGAGTCCGATGCAGGAAGGCATCAATGCGAATTTCCTCACCATGCTGACGAAGCCGGAAGTGGCGGATCAGCTGGCAAAATCCTATGAAGAGCAGTACAAGAAGAAACTGGAGCTCACCACGCCGAATGCAGGCTACGAATGGATCAAGATGGCCTTCTCGAATGGTCTTGTCATGGGTTCCTCCGATACGTCCATGACGGAATCCATCGGCGTCAAAGGGCAGGATATGAATGGCGTCGGTCTTCTCAACTACTCGAAGCTCCGCTACGCGGAAAAGAAGAACCTCGCAGCAGCAGCAGCGGATAATGTGGTGCCGTTCTGTGGCTTCTACTATCCGGAATACGTGCTGCTTGTGAAGGATGCCAAGCACCCGGCAGCGGCGAAACTCTTCACCCAGTTCCTTTTGACCGAGGAAGGCTTCCAGAGCTGGTCGCATGATATGGGGACCTACTCCGGCAATACTTCGATCCCGGTCGCTAAGGGTGACAAGCCGCTCGCTGAATGGAAGAAGATCATGGTCGGCGATGATCCGCAGTACATCTTCGAACATCGCGCTGAGGTCGAAGAATTCCTGAGCAAACTGATGTAGCTTTTTACAATCAGCAGACGGCAGCGTGCTGTCTGCTGATTTGCTTTTGGGGGAGGCAGGGGTCGTCTATGGGGCGCATCATCCCTTGATTGTGGATGAGATTCTGCGATTGAATCGGCGTTTCCTAAATTCCTAGCCACTCCCTATAACTATCAACCAAGGAAACATGTTATGACTTTTTCTATGAAACTGCGGATGTTTTTCCGCAAACCGTACAACGTCATCCTGGTGCTGCTGTTTGCAGCGCTGATCCTTTTGACGTTTCTGCCGCTGCTCTCCATCGTGCTCGACACGGTGACGGTGCACTCCTCGGAAGTGATGCGTATCCGCGGCTCGCATGCCGGGGATTTCACGGACTATCACTGGACGAAAGTGCTTCTGGACGGCACGACGAGCATGAGCATTTTCTACAAACCGCTCTGGAATACCGTGCTCATCTCGCTTTCGACCTGCGCAATCGCCATTTTCTTCGGCGGCGGCATGGCATGGCTCATCACGCGGACAGATATCAAGTATAAGCCCTTCCTCTCGGCGCTCTTCGTCGTGCCTTACATCATGCCATCGTGGACGCTGGCGCTCGCGTGGCTGAACTTTTTCAGAAATTCTCTCGTGGGTGGTGTGCCTGGGCTCTTTACGGTTTTGACCGGTATCCCGACACCGAACTGGTTCGCCTATGGCTTTTTCCCGATTTCCATTGTGCAGGGCCTCCACTATGCGCCCTTCGCCTACATCCTGATCGGCGGCATCCTGAAACACATGGATGCGAGCCTCGAAGAAGCGGCGCAGCTCCTGCACGCATCCCGCTGGCAGATCATGAAACGCATCACGCTTCCGATGGTGAAGCCGGCGCTGCTCTCGACCTTCCTGCTGGCCTTTTCCAGCTCGATGAGTGCTTTCGCAGTGCCCGCCTTCCTGGGAGCGCCCGTGCGCTACCACGTGCTGACGACGCAGCTCTATCGCACACTGCAGGGGCTGAATCCTGGCTATGGCTATGTGATGGCGCTGATTCTCATCCTGATCGGTGTCGCTATCATGATGGTGAACCAGAAAGTGTTGAGTGGAAGGAAATCCTATACCACCATCACCGGCAAGAGCGCCAATGTCTCGCTCATCCCGCTTCGCGGTCTGCGCCTGCCGATTTCTCTCCTGCTTACCCTTCTCCTCGTGTGCGTGACTGTCGTCCCGCTCATCACCTTTGCGGTAGAGTCTTTCATCGTTGAGCCTGGAAATTATTCGCTGAGCAACTTCAGCACTGTCTTTTGGATCGGAGACGGAGCGACTGACATCGCAAATGGCGAGCCGGGTATCCTGAAGAATCACAGCATTTACAATGGCCTTCTGAACAGCTTCCTGCTGTCCGTCGTTTGTGCATTCCTGACAGGAACCATCGGGCTTCTTGCGGGCTATGCTATTGTACGGAAGAAAGGCAGCTGGCTCTCGGCGGCTGTGAATCATCTGACCTTCTTCCCGTACCTTATCCCGAGCATGGCTTTTGGTGCGATTTACCTTTCCATGTTCAGCACCCGCCACGGCCCGATTCCGGCGCTGTATGGCACCTTCGCGATCCTCGCTCTCATCGGTACGGTGAAATACCTGCCCTTCGCGTCCCGGGCTGGCGTGAATTCTATGCTGCAGCTCGGAAATGAAATCGAAGAAGCCGGTATCATCATGGGAATCAGCTGGTGGAAACGCATGATCCGCATTATCATCCCGATCCAGAAGACCAGCATCCTCTCCGGCTATCTCCTGCCCTATATTTCCTGCATGCGAGAACTTTCGCTCTTCATCCTGCTGATTTCCCCATCGACTGCTGTCCTGACGACCATGCTCTTCCAGTATAACGAAAAAGGCTGGAATCAGTACGCGAATGCGATCAACCTCCTGATCGTCCTCGTCGTCCTTCTCTCGAACTGGGTCATTAACAAACTCACCGGCGCCTCGATCGATAAGGGGATCGGATGAATCGATGAGGAAGGTTGGTAGCGGCTTCGCTGCGGAGTATAGATAGTGGCGATGCCCGAAACTGATATATAATCAGCGCTCCCTTACGTCACGGAGCGCGAGTCGCACATTCATTAACAAATCACATGAGGTACTTCTATGCCTGAAATTATATTAAAAGATATCACAAAAATGTACGGATCTTCCGCTGCGGTGGACCATCTGAATCTGTCCATCGATGACCGTGCGTTTATCACACTACTTGGACCATCCGGCTGCGGAAAGACGACCACGCTCCGCATGATCGCGGGTCTCGAGACGCCGACGAGTGGCGAAATTTCCATTGATGGAAGAGTGGTCTTCTCATCAGAGAAAGGGATCAATGTCGCACCGGAAAAGCGCGGCGTCGGTTTCCTTTTTCAGAACTACGCCCTCTGGCCGCACATGACAGTGTATCAGAATATCACCTTTGGTCTGGAAAATCTGAAGTGGGATAAGTCGAAAATCAAAGCTCGAGCGGATGAGCTGATGGATATGTTGAAAATCAAGGAATACAGCGACCGCTACCCAGCTGAGCTATCTGGCGGGCAGCAGCAGCGCGTCGCCATCGCACGCACGTTTTCGACCGGTCCGCGCATCCTCCTCATGGATGAACCGCTCTCGAATCTGGATGCGAAGCTCCGTATGGAGATGCGCTCCGAGCTGAAGCGCCTTCATATGGAAACAGACTCGACCTTCGTCTATGTCACCCATGACCAGCTCGAAGCGATGACGCTTGCGACGAAGATTTCCCTCATGAAGAAGGGCGTCCTTCAGCAGTACGCGCCGCCGCTTACCATTTATAAAGAGCCGGCCAATGCGTTCGTTGCAGACTTTATTGGAAATCCGAATATCAACCTCGTACCCGTCAACGTGCGCGAGGCAGGAGAGAAAGAGCTCGTGCTCGCGCTGGGCGCACACACCCTGACTTTCGCGGCGCGTGAGGCTGTCCAGACGAAAACAGGAGATAAGCTGCTCCTAGGCATCCGACCTGAGCATGTCATCATCGATCCGTCGGGCACTATTGAGGCGAAAGTCTACTCTGCCCTTCCGAGCGGTATGGAAACCGTTGTGAAGCTGGATGTGGGCGGCTTCCTTTTGACCTCCGTCGTCTTTGGCGATGTGGATTTCCAGATGAATCAGAGGGTGAAGATCCGGATTTCTTCTGATAGGAATCATCTCTTTGCCAATGATGAAGAAGGAATGCGTCTGGCGAGCGGGACAGTGAAATAGCGAAAAGATAAGGATTCATACTTCTCACTAAGTCCCAAAGTTGACAAATTGCAATACTAGTCCCCAGTCCCCAGTTACTAGTCACCAGCCCATCAATCAAAAACCGCCAGCCGAAAGGCTGGCGGTTTTATGATGCAGAGATTAGTTGAAGAGCTCGTCAGGAAGGACCTTGTTCTTCCCTTCTTCGATGGTGAAGACGGAAGCAAGGAGCTTCTTGGAGTATGGATCCTTCGCTTCTCTGAGGTCATGGATCTTTTCTACGACCTTGCCATGCTGCATGATGACGATGTTGTCGCAGAAGCTGTTTGCGAGAGCAAGGTCATGGCAGATGAACATGTATGCCACGTGGGTCTCTTTCTGCAGACGAGCAAGCAGATCGAGGACGGTCTTCTGGACGGATACGTCAAGAGCAGAGGTGGCTTCGTCGCAGACGATGATCTCCGGCTCGAGGACCAGAGCACGTGCGATAGCGATACGCTGACGCTGGCCGCCGGACATGTTGTTCGGATAGCGATCGGCGAAATCTTCGGGAAGGTCGACCAGACGGAGCATTTCCTTCGCCTTGGCTTCGACATCCTTCTTATCGATCATGCCGAAGTTTTCGAGCGGTTCGCAGATGATCTCCTTGACGCGCTGCTTCGGATTGAAAGCGGTGGAGGGGTCCTGAAAGACCATCTGGATGGATTTGCGGTGCTGACGGAGGGCTTCGCCTTTGAGATCTGTGATGTCTTTGCCGTGAAAAATGATTTTCCCGCTGGTCATGGAGTAAAGACGGGTCAGCATCTTGGCAAGGGTGGACTTGCCGGAGCCGGATTCCCCGACGATACCGACGGTCTCCCCTTTATGGATGGTGACATTGACATTTTCGGCTGCATGGAGCTTCTTGCCGTCACCGAGGTCGAAGACCTTGCAGATGTCGACCATCTGGAGGATTTCTTCTCCGTAGTTTTTCATGCGTCTTTGCCTCCCATCTTCGGAACAGCCGCAAGGAGCATACGGGTGTATTCTTCCTTCGGGTGATAAATGACATCTTCTGCTTTGCCGTATTCGACGACGCGGCCTTTCTTCATGACCATGATGTAGTCCGCCATGTAGCAGGATACGCCCATGTTGTGGGTGACGATGATGATAGCGGTATTCATCTCGTCACGGACATTCATCATTTCTTTGACGATGATGGCCTGGTTTGTGACGTCCAAAGCGGAGGTCGGTTCATCGGCCAAGAGGAGCTTAGGCTTCATGGCCATCGCCATAGCGATGCCGACGCGCTGGCGCATACCGCCGGAAAGCTCGTAGGGATAGCATTTCAGGATGTGCTCCGGGTTCGGAAGGCGCACCATTTCGATCATGGAAATCATCAGGTCATGGGCTTCCTTGTCGTCCTTGATGCCATGGACAGCGAGGAATTCACGGAATTCGGTGCCAATGGTGCGGATCGGATTCATCATAGCGCCACTGTCCTGGAAAATCATGGAGACGTCTGTGCCACAGAGTGCGCGATGCATTTCAGGAGTCTGCTTCTGGGTATCTTCGCCTTCAAGAATGACCTGACCTTCCGCTATATGACCGCCGCCGGGCAGGACGTGCTGGATAGCACGGATGACGGTGGTTTTCCCTGAGCCGGATTCGCCGACGATGGCGAGGATCTCGCCCTCATCCAGGTTGAATGTGACGCCCTGAACGATGGGGGGCTTGTCGCCGTAGGCAATTCCCAGGTTTTTGACTTCTAATAGCATGAAAGTCTCCTTGTAAAAATAGTAAGCAGTAAGCAGTAGGCAGCAAACCGCAAATGGCTGGCCGCCTACTGCTTAGAGCAAACTGCTGGCTAAACAAATTATTTTGCCGGAGTGATGTCCTTGGTGATCCAGTAGTAGTCGCACGGTTTGATGTCCGCATGTTCTACGGCTTTGCTGGAAATCATATTGGTCTGCGGGTAGCCGAAGACGAGGGTGGCTGCATCATCCTGAATGATTTTTTCCATCTTGATGATGATGTCTCTACGCTTAGCCGGATCGAATTCGGAAGCCAGCTGATCGGAGAGTGCATCGTATTCCGGGTTGGAGTAGCCGGCGGCGTTCTCGGGGTTGCTGCCGTTCACATTGGTCTTCCAGTACATGTTGAGGAAGACTTCCGGATCCCCTGCCGGTTCAGTGAGGATGTTGGAGATCAGGAGGTCATATTCGCCGCGGGTGCCGATGCCGTAAAGAACGTTGTAGTCCACATTCTTCATGTTCACCTTGATACCTACTTTCTTGGCATCAGACTGGGTGGCTTCCGCAAAGAGAGGCAGTTCCGCACGGCCGCTGTAATAGACGAAATCCAGTTCCAGGTTCTTGCCGTCCTTATCCACATAGCCGTCGCCGTCGGTATCCTTCCAGCCTGCTTCTGCCAGCAGTTTCTTCGCATTTTCCACATTATAGTTGTCCGGATATTCGGCTTTCAGTTTGTCGAAGTCAAAATCCAGAGACGGCGGAAGGACGGGACCGCCGGGGATAAAGGTGTCTTTCAGGAGGACCTTGCAGTAGGTGTCGCGGTCGAGGGACTGGAGCAGTGCCTGACGGACTTTCTTGTCAGCGAGAGGCTTTCCGTTGGAAATGTTCAGGCGGGCCAGACAGTCGCGGAGGGAGGCAATGCTGCTGATGGTGAATTTCTTCTTATCCTGGAAGAGCTGCATATCGCCGGCGGCAATGTTGACAGCCACATCGATTTCACCCTTTTGGAGAGACATAGCACGGGTATTCGGGTCGTCGATGGTGTTGACGACGGTGTGCTTGAATGGAACAGCTGCGTAATAGTTCGGGTTTGCATCGAGTTCGGTCTTTGCTTTGGAGAAGGTCTTGACCATGTATGGACCGGTGCAGACCGGACCCTGTTTTGCAAAGTCTACTTTGCCGTCGGAATCGGCATCAACGATGATGAAGAGGGGATCCCCCAGTATGCCCGGCAGGGTAGCCATCGGTTTTTTCGTATAAATGGTTACATTCTGACCGTCGGCGGTGATGTGGTCGAGTTCGAACATCGCTTTCGCACGCGGTGATTTTGCGAAGGTACGTTCAATGGATTTCTTGACAGCTTCGCCGGTGACCGGTGTGCCGTTGGAGAATTTAATGTCTTTGATCTTGAAGGTCCAGGACATCTTGTCGTCAGAGACTTTCCAGCTTTCAGCGATCCATGGTTCTGCATTCATCTTGTCATCGAAGTGAACGAGACATTCACCGATGCCGTAACGCATGACCTGCCAGCCGAAGTAGTTGTCGGTCGGTTCGAGGCTGTCTGCGAAGTTCGTAACGCCGACAGTCAGGGTGTCCTTCGGACCTTTGGAGGCATTGCCGGAGTCACCGCCGCAGCCGGAAAGACCAAAAGCCATGAGAGCAGCTGCTGCAAAGAGGGCACCTTTTTTGTAAATAGATTTCATCGTGTACGCTTCCTTTCGGTTAAATGATATAAAAAATAATGGGAATAAACATGAGTTAGTGTTTAGTGACAAGTGTCTTGTGGCTAGGGATTAGGGATTGGTGACTAGTGACTTAAATACCACTTTCGGGCATCGCCTCATATGTATTCGCGGCGATGCTGCCACCTTGAACCCTGAACCTTATCCTTCATTTCTCGGGTCAAGGACATCGCGGAGGGAGTCGCCCCAAAGGTTGAAGACGACGACGGTGATGAAGATGGAGAGACCCGGGAAGAACATCAGCCATGGAGCTGTCTGGAGCTGCTGACGGCCTTCATTCAGCATGAGGCCCCATTCCGGAGCCGGCGGCTGGCTGCCGAAGCCGAGGAAGGAGAGTCCGGCAAGCTCCATCATCATGGCGCCGATATCAGCAGCCGCGGTGATGACCATGAGCGGGAGAATGTTTGGAAGGATGTGGATCCAGAGGATATGCGCTGCGGAACCGCCGGATACGACAGCCGCATCGACGAATTCACGGCGCTTGATCTTGAGGACCATGGAACGGGAGAGGCGGGCATACTTGGTCCATGTGACCGCAGTCAGTGCGATCATCGCATTGATGAGCGAGCCGCCCATGATACCGGCGATGGCGATCGCAAGGATGACGCCCGGGAAGGAGATCATCATATCAGCGATACGCATGATGACGATATCGACGATGCCGCCGAAGTATCCGGAAATGATGCCCATCGTGGTGCCTACGACGAAGATGAAGACTACGAGGGCGATGACGGAGGTCAGGGAGTAGCTCGCGCCGTAGAGGATACGGGAGAGCACGTCACGTCCGAGCTTGTCTGTGCCGAAGAGATGCGCCGCAGACGGTGCCTGGTTCGCATCCTTCATGACAGCGGTGAGCGGGTCATGAGGAGCGATGACAGGAGCAAGGAGTGTGATCGCCAGAAGAAGGACGACCAGAAGAGAGGTGAAGCGGAAGGCTTTATTTTCTTTGAAGCCTTTGACTAAGCTTTCCATATCAGTGACCTCCCTTTCTGAGTCTTGGATCGAGACGGTTGTAGGACAGGTCGACGATGAGGTTGATCATCATGTACATGAAAGCGATCCAGAGAACGATGGCCTGTACGGTCTGGAAGTCACGGTAGGTGATGGCCTGTACGACCATGTAGCCCAGACCCGGCCAGGAAAATACGATTTCTACGACAGCGGCACCGCCCAGAAGAGAGCCGAAGGCCAGACCGAAGAGGGTGACCAGCGGGAGGAGGGCATTCGGCAGGACTTCACGCCAGAGGATGTGGCTTTCCGAGAGGCCGCGGGCACGTGCGCCCATGACGTAGTCCTGATGCAGTTCTTCGAGCACCGTGGCACGTACCTGACGGGTGTATTTCGATGCCATGACGATGCCCAGGGTACACATCGGCAGGATCAGATTTTCGAGGGAAATCGAACCGCCGACGATCGGGAAGAGGGAGAGCTTCAGTGCGAAGACCCAAAGGAGCATGAGGCCCATCCAGAAGTTCGGGACGGAGACACCGGCAAAGGTGCAGCCGCGGACGAGGTAGTCAAACCAGGTATTCTGCTTGACAGCGGTATAAATGCCGAGCGGAATGGAGAAGACAAGCATGAAGAGGGAGGAGGCCAGCGCCAGAATGACGGATGCCGGGAGGGCTTCCATGATTGCATCAATGACCGGCTTCTTCATCATGAAGGAGAAACCAAAATTACCCTGTACGACTCTGCCGAGCCAGTCCAGGTACTGCAGAAGGAACGGCTTATCCAGACCCAGTTCATGGCGGAGTGCGTCGATCTCTACCTGACTAACAATAATATCTTCATTACCGGCGATCATCTGCCTAACGGGGTCACCCGGAGAGAGCATGATCAGACAGAAGGTAATGAAGCTGATGCCGATCAAGACGAGAACCATCTCGCCCAATCGCATCCCAAGCTGCTTCATTGACAAACTCATCATCTCCAATTTCTTGATAATATAAAATGGTATAAAGACTGGGATTTTATCATCTGTGTTTTTCCCCTGCCGATGCGACGGGAGAGCTGTTTTTTCGCTGTCTGGCACAGCGGCGAGGAGAGAGCTCTTCGCCGGCTCTTACAAACCCGTCACTTTCGATGACTCTTGAAAAAAGGTACCAAAAAACAAGGTCGGGAAGGGGACCTTGTTGGCTTAATGATAACAGATGAAGAGTGGTTTCCCAGGTTACTCTTTAAAAAGAATAAGGCAGAAGCGGCAGAACATGAGATCGTATTCTTATTGTTTAGCAGTTCCTTACAACTTCTTACAAATTATATCATATAAATTATAACAGGTAAACAAGTAATTAGCACAAATATTTATATATGACAATAAATATTGAATGAAACATGGGAAGATACCTATAGGGGGTATGGGGATACGGAGAATCTGCGAATTTTTCGATAAAATTAGGCATTATGACATATAAATAATATCATACCGTACAATTTGTATTGCGTAATTAGCAAACGAAATACGGAAAAGGCAGGTATCCCATGCATATGATGCATAGATGATGATGAAGATCTGGAGGGTGGTTTTCATTAAAAAATAAGAAACTGGCAAATGGCATTGGCAAGGCATGTCCCGTGCGCGCCTCTTGAGCGGAGGGAGAAGATGTTTTTGGAGGGACGCTTCCCATTGACAATCTCTCGTATCCATGCTAGGCTAGATATACAATATAGATGAGCCGCGGAACTGACGGAAATAGGTGGAATGAACCACGTGGACTGCGGGCCTCATGAAAAAAGCCGACCGTCTGGGCAGGGAAATCTGCTCAGGCGGTTTTCGTTTCCCTGCGATGCCTGCTAAATGGCATCGCAGAGACGGGAGTGCGCAGATTTCCCTTCATTTCAAAAATGGAGGGATTTTTTGATGAAAAGAAATCGCTGGCTCACTGCTCTGGCGGCCGTGGGGATCCACATGTCTATCGGAAGTGTGTATGCATGGAGCGTCCTGACGCGCCCTGTGATGGAGACGATGGGGCTCTCGCTCTCTTTGGCCACCTGGGCCTTCTCGATCGCGATCCTGTTTCTGGGGCTTTCGGCAGGCTTCTTAGGCCCTCTGGTCGAGCGGCTGGGGCCGTCTCGGAGCGGGATGGTCTCTGCCGTCTTTTTCAGTACGGGTCTCCTTGGGACAGCGGCGGCGGTTCAATGTCAGTCCGCTTTCCTGCTCTATCTCTTCTACGGAGCCATTGGGGGCATTGGTCTTGGCACGGGCTATATCACGCCTGTCTCTACGCTTGTGAAATGGTTTCCCCGGCATCGCGGCTTTGCGACGGGGCTGGCCATCATGGGGTTTGGCTTCGCAGCGCTCATCGCAGGCCCGGCCATGCGCTATCTTGTCGATCGCTTCGGACTCACGGAGAATTTCCTCATCCTTGCCGCTGCCTATGCGCTGGTCATGATCCTTTCCGCTTCCTACATCCGGCCGCCGAGGAAGGGTGAGATCCCGATGCTTTTGGAAGAGGTGCTTGAGGAAGAGATCCGAAAGGATGGGGAAAAGACAGCTCAGGCCAAAGGTCTCACGCGCAAGGAGGCCATGCACACATGGAAATGGTATGTGCTGTGGTGGATCTTCTTCACGAATATCACCTGCGGCATCGGCCTTCTTGCCGTGGCTTCGCCCATGGCGCAGGAGATCATCGGCATGAGCGCGGCCGAGGCAGCCTCCCTTGTCGGTATCATCGGTATCGTGAATGGCGCCGGTCGTATCCTTTGGGCATCCGTCTCCGACTGGATCGGCCGCGGCGTGACCTACATGATCTTCTTTGCGTTCGAGGTCTTCGCTTTTTATGCACTTGCCCATGTCAGTGATGCGCTTCTCTTTGAGGTGCTGGTACTCGCCGTGATCTCCTGCTACGGCGGCGGCTTCTCCTGCATGCCTGCCTTCCTATCCGATCTCTTCGGCGTGAAGCAGCTCGCCTCCATCCACGGCTCCATCCTGACCGCTTGGGGCAGGGCGGGTGTCGCCGGGCCGCTTCTCCTTTCTTTCATGAAGGAAACGACGGGGGGCTATGCAGCGACGCTTCATCTCTTTTCTGCCATGCTCGCCGTGGCTTTTGTCCTATCCTGTGTCCTTGCGTGGAAGGGACGGAAATAAAAAATACCCGTACTCTGTATGAGTGCGGGTATTTTCTAAATTAGGAATTAGAAATGAAAAATGAGAAATGAAGGTGGCGGCTTCGCCGCGAGTATATATGAGGCGATGCCCGAAAATGGTATTCCAGTCACGAGTGACTAGTCCCTAGTTACCAGTCACCAGTCACCTCTCTCCCGCCGCTTCCGCGAGCTTTTCGAGGAAGAATTTCGTATTCGCGGTGAGATCGGGGCCTTCTGTCTGAAGAGCGCCGCCTACGAGGAAGATGATATCGGGACCGTAGACGCGGACCATTTCCTTGAAGAGCTGCCAGCGCATGCCGCCGGAGGGGACAGGGAAGCTTGCCCGAAGGTCTGCCATCTTCGACTCGGTGCCTTCCGCGATCTTCTGGCAGGTATCCTGCGAGAAGGAGAAGCGACCGCCGAAGCTGGTGAAGATGACCGCATCTGCGCCGGCGAGTCGGGAGAGCTGGCCATAGTAGCAGAAGGGGGAAATGCCCGCATCCTGCGAGAGGACCTGCGGACCGGAGAAGCAGGGGTGCAGGAAGATCGGCAGGCCGAAGTCCGGATCCCGTGCGAGATCACGGATCATGGTGAAGCCGGTGATGGCAGGGGCGGCCATGATGCCGTCAGCCCCGATCTCCTTGGCCTGATAGGCACGCTCCAAGAAGCCCAGACCATCTGTGGTACAGTTGGCGATGTACATGCTTTTCCTGCCTGTTTTCTCTTTGGCATCCGCAAGCGCCATGACGCACTGGAGGACACGTTCTTTGAAAGGCGCATAGTGCTGGTCCATGAGGCTGTGGTCATCCTTGATGATGGGGCAGCCGCCGAGTGCGAGGTCATAGACCATTTGCGCGAGCTCCTTCGGAGATCTGCCGAGCGGCTTGATGGCTGACATGAAGATCGGACCGCGCGGCACGCCGCAGAGCTCACGAAGACCGCTTCTGCCGAAACGCGGACCCGGGTAATTGTTGTACATGGTGTCGGGCAGTTCGAAGGACATGAGGCGGACGCCGGGCTGCAGGCTCGTATTTCCGAAAAGCATATTGAGGAGCTCGGCCATCTCATCACCGACAGCCTCCGGCTCATAGGAGATCGTCGCATAGTATGCGCCGGCTTCCGCCTTTTTCAGATCTTCGATCTGGCCGACGATGGTGTCAGCGATCGGAGTGCCGTCTACCAGTTCGTAAGGACACTCGATCGTCTGCTCGACGGCGACAGCGAAGGCGATCTTCTTCGCCTCTTCATAGGTGGGAGCTGCGATGCGGTACGTCGCAGTAAAACGCGAAGACTGGTGCAGGTCTTCTGTCAGTTCGGAAAACAATTCACTTTCAAAAAAGGATGTATTGGACAAGAGGAGGTCTCCTTTCGGAAAAATGGAATGGGTGCATGGTCTTGGGGGAGGGGGACAGAAGGTGATCCGGGGCTCTCTGATGAGCAATGCTATTAAGTTAAGGAAATCGTTAGCTACGTAACGTCTTTT
>OBDB01000276.1_pt1 | contig 16438 bp, 9 predicted proteins | sample 1518221 | NCBI WGS metagenome assembly OBDB01 (sample SAMN01760938, study PRJEB22395) | human gut metagenome | reverse complement strand
GAATATTCTGAAAAATCTGCTGTTTCTTTGGGATAACCGGTTTCAGACAGAGGAAAACCAGGGGATCATTTTAAGCGGAGCCTATAAAATATCCTATGTTCTGGGTGAAACTTGACCAACTGCGCCCATATCTGGCACAGCAGAGCATCTTTGTCGACGACGACAACAACCTTGCCAAATACAACTACGACGATTATTTCCAGCTTGGAATGTATAAGGGCGACATCTACAAAACGCGCAACTTGCGAAATCTGTCGCTGATGCAGATGTTTCCTGACCCCGACGACTTGAAGCATGCGCAGGACAGCATCGAGAACCGTCTGCGTGCATTTGACCGCAATCTGTGGGTGCCGACACGTGAGGAGCTTGCTGAGCGGCAGGAGGCTGAAGAGGCGGCGCGCCTAAAGGCTGAGGGGTTGTCGGACGACGTGGTGGTGTCTGAGCGTGGTGGCGACACCGATGAGGTCGAGGAGGAGACATCAACTGTGACAACTCCGAAAAACAAACGCTCGGTGCGTCAGAAAAAGTCTACGACAACGAAAAAGAAAACCGAGAAGAAACCGGAGAAAAAGAAGACCACAAAGAAGAAAAAACCGTCGTCGAGCAGCTCCAGCGGTGCTGTCCGCTCTGTGAGACGCACAAAGTAAAGGCTTCTGCGATGGCTGTGAGAAACGCTTTGATTGTGACCAATACCATAGGAATGTTCCATTTCCTGTGGAGCGACATTGATATGCTCAATCAGATGGGCTATCGTGTGTTTGCGATGGCCGACAATAGCGCCCGGGAGGAGCATACTCTCCGCATAATGCAGGAGAAGGGAGTGACGTTTGTCGATGCACGCGTGGACAGCAATTCAATGCTGTCGAGAAACAATCTGAAGTTTTACAAGCAGTTGAAAAAGTTGCTGGCGTCGAGGCATTTTGGCCTTGTGCATTGCCACACCACCGCAGTCGGGCTTTTCGCCCGGTTGGCGGCGCGGAAATATAGAAGAAAGGGCACGAAGGTGATATATACGACCCACGGATTGCCATATTCTCCAATTTCTTCCCGGAAACTGTTTCTTGCATGCAACACTGTTGAACGTTTCGCATCGAGATTCTGCGACGCCATAATAACTGTCAACAGTCAGGATTACGGTTATATGAAAGCCACGCACTGCAGAAATGTGTTCCAGATAAGTGGTGTGGGGCTTGATTGCCGACGCTTCAGAAACGTTGTGGCAGATAGGGATGAATTTCGCCGTAAATGCGGCGTGCCTGTCGACAAGACGGCGGTGCTGGCGGTGGGCAGACTGGTGCATTACAAGAATCAGACGATTATAGTCAAGGCTCTCGCCGAACTTCCTGACAAGGACAAATTTGTCTTTGTGGTTTGCGGACATGAAACAACATCCGACCCTGTGGCGCAAGAACTTGCCGACCTCTCGGAGAAGGGCGGCGTGCAGACGGTGTTTATCGGTTTCCACAGTGATATGCCTGAAGTTATTGCTGCCTGTGCCGACATCGGTGTGATGCCGTCGCTTAGAGAAGGGCTTGGAATGGCTGGCTTGGAAATGCTTTGCGAAGGTGTGCCGTTGGTTGGCTCCGACGTGCAGGGCATACGCGAATATCTCAAAGACGGGGTGACGGGATTCCTTTGCAACCCGTTCAGTGTGGAGGATTTCAAAAATGGCATCCAAAAGCTTGCCGATCCCGACTTGCGCCGGCGGATGAAGCCGGATTGCAAGGCGATGGCGGAAAAATTCGATATCTCAATATCTATGGCGCAGCGCCGGGCGATATATGAGAAAATACTCAATCAGTAACGACAAAGCCACTCAAATTTGAGTGGCTTTGTCGTTACTGGTTGGTGGCATTTTTAGAATGCCTTGAAGTTGATGCGGAATGTGAGTGTCGGATACACCTTCAGCGCGTTGGCCACTTTGTTGAATGTGTTGTCGTCCTCTGTGATTGACTCATCGATTTCGCCATAGTCGGTATACAGCTCCGGAGTACCCTCAAACTGCACGCCGAGTTCGGTTGAGAAATTCACAATCTTGCCCGGAATCATGCGCCCCCATCCGATGCCGAGATACGGGCGGAAATTCTTCACCTTGAAACCGCCTGAGATGTTTCCGTCTTTGTCGGCAGGAATCTTGTAGTCGCCGATCACTGCCTGCGCGTCTGGATTGGCAAGGTCGGCGCTGTGTCCGGTGATCTTGAGCAGTTTGTCGCCTCCGAAATAAGCGCCTGCGGCAACGTATACAGGGACTTTGGGTACTGGGTAGACGTTGAAAATAACTTGCCCCTGCACGCGTCCTAAGTCGCCTTTAAGGTTGACGGTGCCGGTTTGTGTCTCCGACATCACGGTGTATGTGAAGTCGGCGTCGGCATTGAATGTGATTGCCGGCATCCACGACACTCCTGCGCGAAGGTTGACAAAGTTGGTAATCGGAGTGGCGGCTTCAATGGTTATGCCGCTTGTGCCGATTCCTGCCCCGAAACCGAGGTGGTTAAACACTCCAGGACCGGCGTTGGCAGTCAATGCCGCAAGCCCTATTGCCATGATCGATAGTAGTTTTTTTCATACCGTAAGTTGTTAAATGTTTGGTTTGCGGGTAAAGTTACATATTTTATTGCGAATTATAGATGTCTTTTTTTTACATAATCTTGAAAATAATAAGAAAAACAACCGCGGCGTGGATTGTGAGAGAGAATCGCCGCGGTTGTTTGAATTAATAGGGCTTATTAATTGTCTTGTTATTGTCACTTTTTGTAACGCAACACCTGCACGGAGCGTGCCGGCAGATAAAGCTTCAGCCAGCCGATGCCATGGGGCTGATACAGGGGGTCGCTGATGGTCAGGTGCTTCACCGTGGTGTCGATGTTGTTGTAGCCGCCGTAGATGTCCTGGTCGGAGTTGAGCACGTGGCTGTAGCATCCCTCCGGCGCGAGTATGCCGTAGTCGGAGAACGATTTCGACGGGTTGAAGTTGAACACAAACACGAGGTCGCCGCGCTTGAACGCCAGCACTTGGTCATCATCCTTGTCCCAAAGTTTCTCAACAGGGGTTGCCTGGAAATTGCGCTTTGAGCGGACAAGGTGTATTATGTCCTCGTCAAACTTGCCGAGGAATTTGTATTTCAGGTCTTCGCGGTCTACGAGGCTCCATTGGCGGCGTGCGTACTTGTATGACCAGCCGTTGCCTTCGCGCGGGAAGTCGATCCATTCCGGATGACCGAACTCGTTGCCCATAAAGTTGAGGTAGCCGCCGTTGATTGTGGCGAGCGTGACGAGGCGTATCATTTTGTGGAGCGCGATGCCGCGGTCCACGTTCATGTTGTGGTCGTCAACCATCATGTGCCAATACATGTCGGAGTCGATAAGACGGAAGATTATCGTCTTGTCGCCAACAAGTGCCTGGTCGTGGCTTTCGGCATAGTTGATTGTCTTTTCGTCGGCGCGGCGGTTGGTCAGCTCCCAGAAGATGGCTGTAGGCTTCCAGTCCTCGTCTTTTTTCTCTTTTATGGTCTTTATCCAGAAATCGGGGATGCCCATCGCCATGCGGTAGTCGAAGCCGATGCCTCCGTCGCTTACCTTGTTGGCAAGTCCGGGCATGCCGCTCATTTCCTCAGCAATGGTGATGGCGTGGGGGTTGACTTTGTGGATAAGTTTGTTGGCAAGCGTCAGATATGTGATTGCGTTTGTGTCCTGTTCGCCGTTGTAGTAGTCGTCATACGACGAGAATGCCTGACCGAGTCCGTGGTTGTAGTAGAGCATCGACGTGACACCGTCGAAGCGGAATCCGTCGAAATGATACTCTTCAAGCCAGAACTTGCAGTTCGACAGCAGGAAGTGAAGCACTTGGTTCTTGCCGTAGTCGAAGCAGAGCGAGTCCCATGCCGGATGTTCGCGGCGCGAGTCGCCGTAGAAATATTGGTCGTAGCTGCCGTCGAAGCGTCCGAGTCCTTCCACCTCGTTTTTTACGGCGTGGGAATGCACGATGTCCATAATCACGGCAATGCCGCGGCTGTGGGCGTCATCGATGAGACGTTTCAGCTCGTCGGGCGTGCCGAAGCGGCTCGAAGCGGCGTAGAAGCTCGACACGTGGTAGCCGAACGACCCGTAGTATGGGTGTTCCTGAATCGCCATGATCTGGATGGCGTTATAGCCGTCTTTTTCGATGCGCGGCAACACGTTGACGCGGAATTCCTCATAGGTGCCTACGCCTTCCTTGTCCTCGCCCATGCCGATGTGGCATTCGTATATGAGCAGCGGGTTGGTCTGGGGCTTGAAGTCGGCGACCTTGAATTTGTACGGGCGCGCCGGTTGCCACACTTGTGCTGAGAAAATCAGGGTCTTCTCGTCCTGCACGGTGCGTGTGGAGTAGGCTGGGATGCGCTCACCGCAACCGCCGTCCCAATGCACTTTCAGCTTGTACAGGTCGCCGTGGCGCAGCACGTCTTTCGGCAGCGTGATTTCCCACACTCCGCCGTCGATGCGGGTGAGGGCGAACTCTGCTTTTTCTGTCCAATTGTTGAATGAGCCGATAAGGTAGACAGCAGTGGCGTTGGGCGCCCATTCGCGGAATGCCCATCCGCTGCGCGTCTTGTGCAGTCCGAAATATTTGTGCGCATTGGCGAAGTCAACGAGCGTGCCTCCTTTGCCGGCGAGTTCTTTTTCTTTGCGCACGGCTTCATCGTGCCGACCGTTGATTGCGTCGGAATATGGTTCAAGCCACGGGTCGTGGCGGATTATTGCCAAAGTCTTTTTCATCGGTAATTTCAAGTTTTTTGTTCAGAAATAGTTTATTGTTTTTATGACAAATTCTACATAGTAGCCTGTATTTATTCGCAAAGATACGCTTTTTTGTATGAATTAATGGAAAAAAAGGGAACAAATTTGGCTGGACGGAGTGGCGGCGGCGCCCGCAATTATAATGTATCCGCTTTTTGCAATTTTGATTTGTAAACACTATCTTTGCAAAACGAAACACATTCGGTTTTGTGCTGTTTCTAACAAACAATAACTAAAGACTAAATATTTGACAATGTCTGAAAATAAAAAGGCTCAGGAACAAGCCATTACACTCGATATTCATTATCTGAAACTCCTCTCGCGCCTGTTTCCCACGGTGGCGGCGGCAAGCACGGAAATCATAAATCTGGAGGCAATTCTAAACCTTCCGAAAGGCACTGAGCATTTTCTGACCGACATACATGGTGAATACGAGGCGTTCCAGCATGTGCTGAAAAACGCCTCCGGCTCAATCAAGCGTAAGGTGAACGACATCTTCGGAAACACGCTGCGGGAATCGGAGAAGAAGGCGCTGTGCACGCTGATTTACTATCCGCAGGAGAAGCTGCAGATTGTCAAGGAGCAGGAGAAGGATATGAACGACTGGTATCTGACCACGCTCAACAAACTGGTGAGCGTCTGCCAGAACGTGTCGTCGAAATACACGCGCTCGAAGGTGCGCAAGTCGTTGCCTGAGGAGTTTTCCTACATCATTCAGGAATTGCTGCACGAAACGGTCGACGATCAGAATAAACAGGGTTATATCACCCAGATTATCAATACGATAATTTCTACTCAGCGTGCCGACGATTTCATCATCGCGATGTGCAACCTGATTCAGCGGCTCACGATTGACTCGCTCCACATCGTGGGCGACATTTTCGACCGCGGACCGGGTGCGCATATCATCATGGACACGCTGTGCAACTACCATAACGTCGACATCCAATGGGGCAACCACGACTTGCTGTGGATGGGTGCCGCGGCGGGCAACGACAGCTGTATAGCCAACGTGATACGCATCTCGATGCGCTACGGCACGCTGACTACGCTCGAGGAGGGATATGGCATCAACCTGTTGCCTCTCGCCACGTTCGCAATGGATACGTATGCCAACGACCCCTGCACGGTGTTTGCGTTGAAGCAGAAATATGCCGACAAAACTTATCCAGAAAAGACGTTGCGCCTCATTGCGCAGATGCACAAGGCGATAGCCGTGATTCAGTTCAAACTGGAGGCGGGCATCATAAAGCGCCATCCGGAATTTGGCATGGACGGCCGTCTGTTGCTTGATAAGATTGACTTTAAGCGCGGTATGCTTTGCTATGGTGGAAAAGAGTATAAGATGCTCGACTCGGAGTTTCCTACAATCGACCCCAACGATCCTTACCGTCTGACGGCGGAGGAGTGCGATTTGGTGGAGAAGCTCCACAATTCGTTCACCCACAGTGAAAAGCTGCGCAAGCATATCCGCTGTTTCATGACAGAGGGAAGCATGTATCTTGTGTGCAACAACAATCTGCTTTTCCATGCCTCGATTCCGTTGAATGCCGACGGCTCGTTCAAGGAGGTGACAATCCTCGGTGAGAAGTTTGCCGGAAAGCGACTGCTCGACAGGGTGGACCAACTGGTGCGCGCTGCATTCTTTGACGATAACAACGACACGACGAGTTTCGCGCTCGACTATCTGTGGTACTTGTGGTGCGGTCCCGACTCTCCGCTGTTCGACAAGGACAAGATGGCTACGTTCGAGCGTTATTTCATCGCCGACAAGGAGTTGCACAAGGAGGAGAAAGGTGCATACTACACTCTTCGCGACCGCGAGGACATTTGCAACAAAATCCTTCAGGAGTTCGGCATCGACAACCCTCATTCGCACATAATCAACGGCCATGTGCCGGTGAAAACCATAAAGGGAGAGCAGCCGGTGAAGGCCAACGGAAAGATGCTGGTGATCGACGGTGGCTTCTCGCGTGCATATCAGCCTGAGACGGGAATCGCAGGGTATACGCTGGTGTTCCATTCGCGCGCGCTGCAGCTTGTGCAGCACGAACCGTTTGAGTCGAGGCAGAAGGCTATCGAGGAGGGGCTCGACATCAAGTCAAACTCATTCCTTGTGGAGTTCAATTCGCAGCGGATGCTTGTGAAGGACACCGACAAGGGCAAGGTGCTGCGCAAGCAGATTGATGAGTTGAAGCAACTTCTTGCAGCTTACAGACTCGGAGTGGTGAAAGAACGCAATTAAGATAAGATTCATAAATACAGAACTTTGGCGGTTGAGGCGGTTGAAGCTTCAGCCGCCATCTTTTTGCTCCGCATGGCGTGGCGCTTTTATATGTCGCTTTTTTTTCGTAACTTGCGAAGAATTTCAATATTAGGATAAATGAAGAAACTTCTACTTTTTTGTGCCGCGACCATGGCGATGGCTTTGACGGCAAGTGCTGAAACTTATCTTGCCGAGTCGTTTGATTATGCTGAAGGTAATCTCTATGGCAATGGAAAATGGGTTAAATACGGAAAGAAAACAACGGCGCCTATTCAGGTGGCAAAATCTCCGCTGACGTTTGCCGGATATCAGGACAACGCCGCTGGAAAGGCTGTGCGTCTGACAAAGGAGTCGGGCGAATATTGCCAGATGCTTTTCCGCGATAAAGGCACCGATGCGGCAAAAGGCACGGTCTATTATTCTGCGTTGGTCAACGTGAGCGAGTTGCCGTCAGGTTCGCGCACGGCTGCGTTTATGGCGCTTACAGGTGCCAATTCGCTCGACGCCACAAAGTTTGGCGATGCCGAGGCCGGGTCGGAAGGCGCAGGCTTGTTTGCGCAGGCTTCCGGCGAGGGCTTCAAGTTGGGCGTGAGCCGCAATGTGGCAAACCTTGGCAATGTGAAAACGTCTGTAGCGTGGGCCGACGAGGAGTGTGCGATCGGCACGACATATCTTGTCGTTGTGAAATACGAAATCATTGACGGAGCCGACAACGACCGCATCTCGCTATGGGTGAACCCGGCAAAGGGCGACGCTGAGCCTGCGGCTTCTGTTGTGGCGGAGGAAGAGTGCTCGGAGTCGCTTGCCGACGTGCGCGGCATCGAATTGCGACAAGGTTCGTCGTCGGTGGCAAAAACTCCGGTCGCCGTAATCGATGAGGTGCGTGTGGCGTCGACATGGAATGAGATATTCACTCCCGCCAAGGCTGATGCTGTGGAGACTCCGGAAATCACAATCACCGATATGTCGGTTGATTTCGGAAAGGTGTACAAGGGCTTGACATATACGAAAACGATAAATGTGAAGGGTAAGAATCTGAAGGGCGACATCTCGTTGTCTTCGCCGGTGTCGGGCGAGGTGACTGTTTCCGCGACCACTGTGGCAAAGGCCGACGCTGAGAGCGAGAACGGTTGCGATGTGGTGTTGACTCTTACAGTCGACAATACGGCAATGACGTCCGACAAGATTGTATATGCTGCCGACGGCGCGCAGTCGCGCACGCAGATTGTTGAATGGCGTCCGATTGAGACGATTGCTGTCAATTCGTTCAAGGAACTGTTTGACGAGGACAACATTTCGATGACCACTCTCTACGTCTACAAGGGTGAGGCTACGGTTACGGCAATCGACTCTAATTTCTACACCTTCTATGCGCAGGATTCCCAATCGGCTGCCGAGGTGCGTTCGGCGTCGGGCTGCGGATACGATGAGGTCGACTTGACGAAGGTGAAGCAGGGCGACAACATCACCGACATTGTGGGCAACGTGATTTTCTCCGACGATGGTGGCATCGATTTCGTGCCGGTGGCTGCCGACGCATGGCGCGTCGTTTCTGAAGGAAACGTTGTGGAACCCAAGGTGCTCACGTTCGAACAGATTCACGCTGCCGAGGCTTGCGACGTGATATTCCAGCTTGTGACGGTGAAAGATGTGAAGTTTGATGAAAAATATGGCAACTACCCTGACCCTGACTATTACGGAAAGTTCAATGTGCCGTTCCACCTTGTTTCCGACAAAACCCGCTCGGGCGAGCTTTGGTATTTCCGTGGCACGGACATCTACAACAGTTCCACTAATGGATATTTCGACAAGGTGTGGACAGTGACGGGCATCTGCTACTATCTCACTCCGGTTGCGACGGTTGCTCCGCGTTCGCTTGCCGATTTCGTATTGCAGCCGGAAGGCGCTGTCGACAGCATTGCCGCTGGTGAGGCGGAGGTGGTAGGCTACTTCGATTTCTACGGCCGCAAGGTGGAAAATCCGGCGCCTGGCATCTATGTGGTGCGCCGCGCCGACGGAACAACTGGCAAGGCGGTTGTGCGTTGACATACCGCATGATAATCCGTCGCTCTGAGCTGGCGGCTGATTGAGAAAAATATGTAAAAGCGACAAAGCTTGGCTTAGTGCCTGGCTTTGTCGTTTTTATGTCGTTGCCGTGGTCGATTCCTGACATCAAAGAGGCATTTCGTTAATATGTCAGAAAAAATCAGTCTGTTTCCAAATGATATTTGTAACTTTGCAGTTCCCTCTTTATTGATGATATGGCAGAAGAGAAAAAGAAATTGTTAGGATTGTCGCTTGCCGACTTGGAAGCGGTGGCGGCTGAGATGGCGATGCCGAGGTTCACGGCGAAGCAGATGGCGCAATGGCTTTATGAGAAGCGTGCCACGACGGTCGACGAAATGACCAACTTGTCGAAGTCAAACCGCGCGCGCCTCAGCGAGCGCTACTGCGTGGGGCGTGAGGCTCCGGCGGAGGCTATGCGCAGTGTCGACGGTACGGTGAAATATCTGTTCCGCACTGCCGGTGGCAAAATGATAGAGAGTGTCTACATCCCTGACGCCGACCGTGCCACGCTGTGCGTGTCGTCGCAGATTGGATGCAAGATGAACTGCAGTTTCTGCATGACGGGAAAGCAGGGCTATCACGGCGATTTGACGGCGGCGGAGATTCTCAACCAGATTTTCAGCATTCCTGAGTCGCTGACGCTCACCAACATTGTTTTTATGGGTATGGGCGAGCCGATGGACAACTACATCGAGGTGGTGCGTGCCATCGCCGTGCTGACTGAACGTTGGGGACTGGCGTGGAGCCCGAAGCGCATCACGGTGTCGTCAATCGGCAAACTCGGCGATTTGAAACGGCTTGTGGAGCAGACCGACGTGCATATCGCAATCAGCGTGCATTCGCCTTATCATGAGGAGCGCAAACGCCTGATGCCTGTCGAGAACGCTTTCCCGATAAAGAAGGTGATGACGATGCTGCGCGACTACGATTTCGCACATCAGCGACGCCTCTCTGTGGAATACATCATGTGGGCTAGACTTAACGACGACGAGGCGCATGCCGACGCTCTTGCAAAACTCCTGGAGGGACAGAAGGTGCGTGTCAACCTTATCCGTTTCCACGCTATCCCTGGCTCGGAACTGAAAACGAGCGACGAGCGGCGGATGACGGCTTTCCGCGACAGGCTGAACTCGCTCGGCGTGACTTGCACAATCCGCCGTTCGCGCGGCGAGGATATTATGGCGGCTTGCGGGATGCTTGCCGGACGCAAACTGAAAGACAACAAATAAATCACTATTCAATATGAACAGACAATTGACAAAACTCTCATTGGTTGCGCTGCTGATTTGCCTATTCTCGGGCTTGGCGTATGCGCAGGAGCCTTCGGGGTACTACAAGAAGGCGGAAGGCAAATGCCAGAAGGAATTGTTGAAACAACTGTGTGAAATCGTCGGACCGCACAAAAACGTGGGCTACGAAGGGTTGTGGAATGTGTACAAGGATTCGGACATTCGCCCTGGCACGAATTACTATTGGGACATGTATTCCACTTCGAAATTCCGCGAGGGACAGCAGAAGTGTGGCAACTACAGCCATGTGGGCGACTGCGTAAACCGCGAGCACTCGTTCCCGAAAAGCTGGTTCAAAGAGGGACAGCCGATGAAGTCGGACGCGTTCCATGTGTATCCTACCGATGGTAAGGTGAACGGACAGCGCAGCAACTTCCCTTATGGCGAGTGTGCCAACGGAACAACGTTGCCGTCGAGCAATGGTGTGGATGCTCTTGGAAAACTCGGAAAGTCGACATTCCCGGGCTACTCGGGTACGGTTTTCGAGCCGGTCGACGAGTATAAGGGCGACTTTGCCCGCTCTTATTTCTATATGGCGGCTTGCTATAACGACAAAATCGCTTCGTGGAGCAGTCCTATGCTTGCCGGAAACAGCTATCCTTGCTACACAACCTGGGCTGTAAATCTGCTCCTGAAATGGAACGAGCAGGACCCGGTGAGTCAGAAGGAGATTGACCGCAACAACGCTGTCTACAAGCATCAGAACAACCGAAACCCGTTTATCGACCATCCTGAGCTCGCGGAGTATATCTGGGGCGACAAGCAGAACATCGGATGGACTCCGGGCGGTGTGGTCGACCCGAAGATTACGTCGCCTTACAACGGCTTGACTGTCGACTTCGGTGTGACGGCTGTAAACACGACGCTTACCTATACTGTAAACGTAAAGGCGGAAGGCTTGACGCAGAATGTGGTTGTCAGCGTGGCTGGAGCTGGATTCAAGGCTTCGGCTGCAAGCATCGCTGCCGCAGATGCCAACAAGGGCACATCGATAAATCTGACCTATTCTTCGGCTGTGCAGGCATCTGCCACCGGAACGCTTACGCTGACAAGCGGCTCGGCTAAGTCGGTAGTGACGCTGAAGGCTCAGGCTGTCGACGGCATTCCCGCTCTTTCTGCATCAAACGTGACTGCCGACGGCTTTACAGCCCGTTGGGTCGACGTTGACAAGAACGGCGGCGACTATACGCTGAATGTGTATCTTGCCGACGGCACTACGCTTGTGCCGGGATTCCCGAAAACGGTGAAGGCTGCGGCTCAGCAATATGCCGTGACTGATCTTGAATATCTGACAGAATATAAATATCAACTCAGCAACGTCAAGGGCATGAAGTCTAACTTGGTCAGCGTGACCACTGTCGACCTTGACCGCGAAATCAGTTTCGACCTGCCGGAAGGCGGACTCGTGTTGTCGGCGGCTCCAGGTGTCGACTCTGCTCCTGTGAAGGTGACTGTCTACGCTTCAAACGTTGAGGAGAATGAAATCGATGTGAGTGTGACAAAGGGCTTCCAAGTGAGCGCAGACAAGAGCGACTGGCGCAGCAGCCTCGCTGTCGACACTAAAACGGCTGAGACAATAGGCGCCGAAATCTATGTGCGCATACCTGCTTCTGCCGCCGGCACATATGATGGCACGCTCTCTGCCAGCACGGTAACCGTCGAGGGCGACGATGTGGATGTGAAGGCTGTGGTGACTGCGCCTGTGACATTCTTTGAGGATTTTGAGAAACCTGGCGCCGGACCGTACAACACGTTTAACTATAATGGCTCGGCTTGCAAATGGAGCGTTGTGAATGCCGGCATCGCAGCCCGTGAAGGCGATAAAGTGCATGGTACGCAGGCTCTTTGCACTGGAAAGAAAGGGGAGCGCTCGCTGACGATGCTTGAGGACAAGGTAGACGGCGCAGGAGAGGTGTCGTTCTTCGCCGCTCCTTATGGCTCGGATGCAGCTCCGGTTGTGGAGCTAAGCTACTCTGTGGATCGCGGAAGCAATTGGATTAAAGTGAAGGAGTTCAGCGTAGATGACAAAAGCCAGCTTGTTGAGTGCTCGGCAACAATCAATGCTTCGCAGCCAGTGCGCATACGCCTGAACCAAGTTAGTGGCGGACGTTTGAACATCGATGACATTGGAATCACGGCGTTTGTGTCGTCGGTGGCTGCTGTGGGTGCGGATGCTGAATGGGATGCCTACTGCCGTGACGGCAAATTGGTGGTGGAAACGGCAAACGAGGCCGACATCCACGTCTATACTGTCGACGCGCGTGAGGCTTGCTGCACAACAGTCAGCGGCTCGACTACAATCGCGTTGCCTGCCGGTTACTACATTGTGGTGAACGGCGACGACAGCCGTAAGGTGGCAATAAAATAAAAACAACATAGAAACGCAACGCTTGGAGCGGCGTCGGGGCAACCCGGCGCCGCTTTTTCATGTCGACGGCAGAGAGGATGCTGTTGTCCCTTCTGTAGCTTATTAACGTTTTTTATGTATGAAAAATACAAAAATGAAAGAATTGTGTCGAAAAATATTTGAGATTAGTTATTTGCTTTGTTGTTTATCCTTTATCTTTGCGAAAAACATAAGTTATTGATTAGACTGCTTTTTGGCGTAGTGCCACATCTGCGCTGCTTTGTAGTGTTTTTACAATTTAAACCTTTTTTCAAATCCATCGGGCATATTGTGGCTGTCCGAAACCAAAAACTAATTATTATGAGACAATTCAACCTGACAGACTCTCTTTCCAGTGAAAAAGCTGGTCCTCCCTTGCCGAGACGTTGCATTTGGATGCGCATGGCGCTCGTCGTTCTGCTTGCTGTGTTTGCCGTTGCCACAATGCAGGCTGCGGATTATGGTATTAGAATCAATGGCTATAGCGTATGGGAAAAAAATTGCAACGACCTCTCTGGAATCAAGGGCGTGACAGGAAGCGTGAAGTACGATCCTGCAACAAAAACTCTGACACTCGAAAATGCCACCATAACGGGAATCGGAGATGAAAGATGTCTTTATAGCTCTGAATGTGAAGGTCTTAGAATTGTGCTGAAAGGTTCAAACAGGATTGTTAACAATGAAGGAGTGGGAATGGAGTTCCGGAGTGCTACCACTATTTGCGGTCCGGGGACGCTCGACATTAGAACAAAGGAAAAAGAAGCTATTCTGTTTATATATGTTCCTCTTGTCATTGAAGACTGTGAGATAACAATCAATGGTGAGAATACAGGCATATCGGGAGGCTTTATTAGCGAAAAGGCTGTGCTCACTGTGCGTAATTCCCGTGTCGATGTAAATGCAAAAAATGGTTGTGTTGTATATTTCGGAGGAATTGTTCTCGAAGACTGTGCAATTGTGCAGCCTAAGGGGGTGGTGTTTGATAAAGGATGTATGTCGTTGGCTATTGACGGTGAGATTGTGAAGGGCAGATTGGTGATTGGTAAGCCGAATTATGCCATCAGTGTGGCTGGTGTGGCTGTCACGAAGGACAACTGCAACGACCTCAGTGTGATTGACGGTGTGAGCGGAATAGTGAAGTATGACGGCATAACAAGGACGCTTACTCTTGAAAATGCCACAATTGCGCCTGGAAAAAGCACTGTGGGTATCTTTAATGCAGACTGCAATGACTTGACAATTAATGTGATTGGCGAAAATAACATCAGCGTCGCTCTCGCTTGTATCTGGGCGGAAAAGGCTACGACGATAAGCGGAAGCGGCAAACTCAATCTCAAGTCGAACGTGCAGGACGGCATACATCTGCAACAGGCTCCGGTGACGATAGAGAACTGCAGCGTATATGCCGAGGGCACCTACGGCATAAAGGGCGTGGCAAACGAAAGCGGTCAGGTGGTTACAGTGCGCAATGCTCACGTGGAGGCTTACGGGAAAAGCGGCTCAGTGTGTCAAATCTCTGGACTCGTGCTTGATGGCAGCTACGTCAGTGCTCCCGAGAATGCTGCATTCGACCCAGTGTTGCAGGGCATTGCAGTCGATGGTTTTTTGGTGAAAACCAATGTTGTGATTGCCCCTGACGAAAAATATGGCATTATGGTGAACGAAGTGAATGTGACATCGAGTAATTGCAAGGACCTCAGTGTGATAGATGGCGTGACAGGAAAAGTGTCGTTCAATCCTAAAACTAAGGTTCTTATCCTTGATGGAGCTACTATTATAAATAATAAATTGTTTGGATCGGGCATCATCAACAGTGCGTGCGAAGGATTGACGATATGGCTGGAGGGCAATAACAGAATTACTTCTGATGGAGGGGCGCTTGTAATGGACAAGCCTACAACAATCAGCGGAACGGGCAAGCTTGACCTATCGTGCCGCGATGTATATTGTGTGTCTATAAGAGGTACCGCATTGACTATTGAAGACTGTGAAGTGGCGGTCAAAAGCAAATGGTGTATCTGCGGCAGTGATGCGCAAAATAACTCGCTGACGGTGCGTGATGCTGAGGTGCGTGTTGAGGGAGAGAATGGCGCGATAATCAATATCGACGCTCTCGTGCTCGAAGGCTGTGGCGTCACAGAGCCGGTCGGCGCGAAATTCGACGCCGCGCTGCGTGGCGTGGCTCTCGACGGGGCGTTGGTGAAAGGCAAGGTTGTGATTGGTCCTGTGACGTATGGTGTAAATGTGGCTGGCGTGGCTTTGACGGGCAAGAATTGCGGCGACCTCAGTGTGATACCTGGAGTGGAAGGCATGGCGTCGTTCGACCCTGCGACAAACACCATCTCCTTAGGGAACGCGACTATAACAGGCAATGTGGCTGTGAATAGTATGATTCCCGACTTGAAGATTATGCTGATTGGCGAAAACAATTTCATATCGAGCGATAAGGGTATATGCACGATAGGTGCGCTTACCGTATTGGGACCGGGAACGCTTAACATCAAAGCAAAAAACGACGGCATTATGACCGTTGCCTCGCCTGTTGTCATCGACGGCGCCAAGGTGAGCATCAATGCTGAAATGGGTGTTGCCGGAGCAAAGTGTATAGTTGGTGATGCCGACGTCGGCGATGAGCGGCTCGTGGTGCGCAAGGCTGACGTGGAGATAACCTCGGTGCTGGGCGCGGTTCCGGCAATCGGTGACGTGCAGCTTGACGGCTGCCACATCACGGAGCCGGTGGGCGCGGCGTTTGACTCCGCTATGAGGGCATTGGTGTTTGAAGGCAAGCCTGTTGAAAAACTTGTCATCAGGCCTGATGCCGACGGCATCCACGACATTACGGCCGATATTCCTGAGTCGCGCCGGGGCACGTTCAACATGCAGGGCGTGAAGCTCGACGTTGATTGGGACAGTCTGCCGGCAGGCATATACATTGTGGATGGTGTGAAGAAAGTGAAATTCTAAAAAGATAAATCCTGACTTGCGGAAAAATTGCCGCCCCGGTTGTCGTCACGACATCCGGGGCGGTCTGCTACTATGGTAATTCAATCTCTGTGTATATGTTATGTCTATGAAATTGCTTCCAGCAGTTTGATGGCGTCAACATATTGCGCTATGCCTTCTGCCACCTTCTTGGCGTCGCTCATGGCGAGCACCACCGTTGACGGGCGGTTGACCACGTCGCCGCCGGCAAACACTCCCTTGCGGGTTGTCATGCCGTAGGGCATGTCGCGTGTCAGCACATAGCCGCGGTCGTCAACGTCGATTCCTTCCGTTGTGGAGACTATACGGCTGGCTGGCTGTGAGCCGACAGCCATTATCACCACGTCGGCGTCTTCTTCGTGGCGCTCGCCGTTGCACTCAATCACCACGTCGGTTATATCGCCTGCATCGTCGTGGATGTCGACAATGCTCGACTGCCATTCAAACTCCACTCCTTCGGAAACCGCCTCGTCGTATTCGGAGCGCAGCGCCGACATATCGTTGATTGTGCGGTGGTAGACCACCGTCACCTTCTCCGCGCCCAGTCTCACTGCCGAGCGTGCCGCGTCCATAGCCGTGTTGCCGCATCCTATCACAAAGACGCGGTCGCCGTTACCCACAGGCACTTCGTTGCGGTCGAGGTTGCCCTCGTTGTAGAGGCTCACGCGGCGCA
>OBDB01000260.1_pt1 | contig 17474 bp, 11 predicted proteins | sample 1518221 | NCBI WGS metagenome assembly OBDB01 (sample SAMN01760938, study PRJEB22395) | human gut metagenome | reverse complement strand
TGGAACATATCCGCCTTGCGCTCCAGCTTTCCGTCGTCATCCAGCACTTCCAGCGAACACAGGAGGTAGTAAGAGGAATCGTCAGAGAACGCAAGACGGTTCGCACGCTCATTGATTAGGCCGTGTTTTGCGGAGAACGCATCATAGAGGCGGTTTAGCTCGGCCTGCGCTTCCTGAATCCGGCTTTCTGCGCTGTACTCGTCCATTTGCAGGGCAATCAGCTCATTCACACAATCCCGCAGCGCGACCATGCCTTTAATGCGCTCGGCGGCGGTGGCGTTCAGCTCCGGTTTGACCATGCGGCTGTTTTCCCGGTAGTACACCTCGCCGTCCACCACGGTGTAGGAGTAGTTTTTCACATTGGGGTCTGCGGGGATGGACGTGTCGATCTGTTCGCCCTCGCCCAGCTCTGGCAGCTCCGCTTCCTGATAGGCGCCGCGAATGTTTTTCACGGCATCATGGAGCTGATCTGCAAGCTCCAGCCCCTCGATGGGGACAACGGTGAAATCCTGCTTGCCGTATTGGGTGCTTTCGGAGGTCTGCCTGCCTAAAATCATCTCCGGGTGGTCAACAAAATAGCGGTTGATGGCAAAGTCATCCTCGTTCTGGCCGAGGTGTACCCAATCCGGTTCGATCTCAATGGGACGGTCACGCTTTTGGAGAAAGAGAATGTCCGAAACCACATCCGTACCGGCGTTGGCGCGGAACGCATTGTTGGGAAGCCGAATGGCACCCAGCAGCTCCGCCCGCTGCGCGATGTACCTGCGGACTTCGGGCGATTGCTTGTCCATCGTGTAGCGGGAGGTCACAAACGCGATCACGCCGCCCGGACGCACTTGGTCGAGGGTTTTGGCAAAGAAGTAGTCGTGAATGGAAAAACCGAGCTTGTTATAAGCCCGGTCATCTACCTGATATTGTCCGAACGGGACGTTGCCCACGGCGAGGTCGTAAAAGTCTTTTCTGTCCGTTGTTTCAAAGCCCGCGATGGTAATGTCCGCCTTGGGATAAAGCTGCTTGGCAATACGTCCGGTGATGCTGTCCAGCTCCACGCCGTAGAGCTTGCTGCCCTGCATCTGCTCCGGCAGCAGGCCAAAAAAGTTGCCAACGCCCATAGACGGCTCCAGAATGTTACCGCTCTGGAAGCCCATATTGCCGACCGCTTCATAGATTGCCTTGATGACGGTGGGGCTGGTGTAGTGGGCGTTCAGCGTGGACGCTCTGGCCGCAGCGTATTCCTCCGGGGAGAGTGTGGCGTACAGCTCTGCAAACTCGTCCGACCAGTTTGGCTTATTCTCGTCGAAGGCATCAGCCAAACCGCCCCAGCCCACATAGCGGGAGAGGATTTCCTGCTGCTCCGGGCTGGCCTGTAAGCCCTCAAACTCCAGCTCTTGCAGGAGGCGGATCGCCGCCATATTTGCCCGAAACTTTGCTTTTGCGCCGCCGACGCCGAGGGCATCATCGGTGATGTGGAAATTCTGCGCGTCGCGGTGGCTTGCCGCCTTGAAGTCAGCGTAAGCGGCCTGCTCCGCAGCGGCAACGCTGGGAAAGCCCTGCCACTCGCCGTCAATGGGGATGGATACCGCAGGACGGTGTGCGGGAGGCTCGTCGATCTCAGCCTGTGAGATTGCATCATCAAAATCAGGCACAAACTCGCCCATTTCCGAGAGTGCCGCGCGCCCTTCCTGCTCCAGAATCAGCCTTTCTTCATCGCTCATGGCGGGCGGTTCAGGCTCGGCGGGTTCCGCAGAGGGCGGGTCATGCTCCGGTTCCGGGATGTGCAGCGTTTGGATTTCTATGTCGTGGGGCAAGTGCGTTTTCTCGGCAGGATAGAACGCGACGGGTTTGGTGACAGGCTGCGGCTGCTCCTGTTCCTGTTCTTCAACAAACGAGCGTACAAACGCAATGTGTTCAGCGCGGAAGATGGGAAAGCTCTGCCTGTTTTGAAAAGTCACATCGCGCAGAGATACTTCATCTGCGCCGAAATTCACGCTGTCAATGACAAACTTCCGTCCGTCAATCTCCAGCTCCATGCCAATGGGGATATACTCCTTGGCATCGGCCTCGTTGATAACATCATAGCCGTCGGTTTCATTTGGCTGCGCAAACACGAAGCTGTGTCCATGCTCCAGCAGCCGCTTTGCGGCGCTTGCCCATTGTCCAAAATCATAGCCGGTCACAGCGGTTTCGCCCATACCGGGAATATCGCGTTGCAGCAGGCGGCGATTAAAAGCGCTGGCGGCTCGTTCTGCATCCGCGCCATAAAAAAGCAGCCGTTCTCCGACACGGACACCGATGAGCTTTTCGGGATGCTCTGCACGAAGTGCCTGATATGCCGAAATATTCGGCGCAAGCTCACGACCCTGATCTGCAATTCGTGTGAGGACAGCAGAAACCGGTTCGGTTCTGTGTTCCGGATCGTGATTGCTCTCGCTGGAGGATGAAACGACGCTGAGATGCGCGACAGTTTCATCTGCGGAATCAACGTTATAGAACTTACCATCAATTTCCACGCGCTGCCCCATAAGGTTTTGAACCGCTTGCGGCGTCTCCGGGGTTGGCTGTTCTGTGTGCTGCGCCGCAATGACGCGCTGCGGCTCCGGTTCAGAAACCTCGAAATATCTGGTGTCGAGGTAGCGTTCAAAGGAATTGCGGTCGATGCTGACAGGTTCCTGTCCGGGTGCGTTCGGTAATGTGTGCCAGACGTGATCTTCATCTACACGCGCGATAGCGCCGACTGCTGCTATGTGGTCTAACTCTATGGATGAAATGCGATCTCCAATATGATAAGTATAGCCAAGCGGTGTTGTAAACGCCGGAGGGGATAGCTCAATTCCCATATCCCGTTTGATGCCAGTCAAGTAAGCAATGGCGTTATTCTGTTCTGCAAAGCGGAGCGTTTGTTCCCCATCTCCGCAGAACCGTTCCAACACCTCATCCCAAATGCCGGTAATTCCGCCCTCGCCGGGATGCAGACGAATGGAGTATCGGTCAGGTGAAAATAACCGCAGTCGCTCATTCTCATCGTAAAATTTATTCTCGCGGATGAGCTGTGCCAACCGCCGCTGTACCTGCGCCCATGTGAGAGTCACCGGCTCGGCGTTTCCTACATGGATATACATGGGAGTTTTGCTATCTTCCCAGCCATATTTTGCAGCCAGCCATGCGGCGGTGCTGCGTTCTCGCCCATGCGCCTGCATATATAGTGCGACTTCCTGCTTGCCCTTTAGGTTGTCGTGCCACTCCAGAAGCGCGTTGTCAATGTCCTCCTGTGTAATCTGATAGGGAGATGGTGCGACCGTCGCTGCCAGCGTGGGATACAGTTCCTCCAAAAGCTCCTGATGCAGCCGGTTATGGAACGCGGGCATATCAAAGTACAGGCGGACAAGCTGGAGATCATCAGATGCCGTGACAATACGACGGATAGCGTCCGCACCCTCCAGATAAGCGTTCTGGCGGTCTGAATTGCGGCAGGCATTGACAAAAGCCGTATCTTTGGAAAGCGCGTTGCCAACGGTCAGCTTGTACCCGTCAAACAGCTCCCGTACCGTGGGCTGCGGCGCGTCGGCGGCAGGATCGCGGAACACCCTCGTGCCGTCCGCGCCGAACTCTGCTTCATAAGCATTGATGGCCTGTTCTGCCTCGTGGTCGATGGACGGAAGCGTATATGCCGTGTGTTCATGGCCGGAATCGCCAATGCGCGAAATTGTTACATCATGCTTTTCCCGCAGCTTTTCAACGTATTTCTCCAAATCCTTTGCAGGGAAGCCGCACATGGTAACACGGCCTACTCCCTCCAAATTGCGGCGCGTCAGCTCAAGGCTGAGATCATCTGCAACTGCCCGCGCATCCTCGCCATACAGCTCGAAGAAGTCCCCAACCTGATACAGCACAATTTCATCGGGGTGCGCCGCCTTTACGTCGTTATAGTCGTTATAAACCGCGTTCCGCATGGCGTCCTGCGCCATTTCCTTGTCATAGGCTGCCTGCTCATCCGGCGTAAGGTAGCGGTTCAACCGAACCAGCTCCGAGATGCGCGAAGCGACCTTGTTCCAATTCATCTGAATGTCTGCACAGCCGTTCTTTTTCAGCACAATGCCTTTGCTGCCGTGATCTTCATAGCTGCCGCTTTCTCTGGATACAGCATGGGTGCGTCCTCCGATGCCATACTCTTTTTTCAGAAAATCAGCGCTCTCTTTTGTCGTGTGCGGAGTCTGGAAAAACTCATAGATGCGGGTCTTTCCACCCTCAAAGCCGCTTCCATTTGCAAGAGAAGCCGCAATTTCATCTTCAGTGATAAACCGGCCCGTCTTCGGAACAGCCGCCATATCGGAGTGATATTCTTTGCGCGGCAATGACAGATCTTCCATACGTGTAAGAAGCGCCTGCGGACGGTGGAAATGGAAACGCAGAAGCGCACGGTTTTCGCGGTAGGCGTCCATGAATACCTTGTATTCTGACAGGAGCCTTTCCCGGAACGCCGGATTCAGCAGATCGTCCGTCAGACGTTCCGTTTCCTCTGGAAAGCTGGTGCTATGGATATTACCCAAGCAGGACAGATACCCCAGCGACTTTGCTTCATCCGAGAAATCGTGATAAAGGTTCCAGACATCCACAGCAATACCCAGCCGCTCATAGCGCGGGGCTTCCGTGACCTCAAGATTGGTGGCAAATGCGCCGCCGTCCAGAAGTTCCTCAATACGCTCCGCCGCATCTGCCCAGCCTATCACTTGGGCAGAACGAAGATGGCGAGAGGTATCTCCGGTTGCAATATGGATACCATCGTCCCCGTACCATGCGGAAAGCCTGCCGTTATCCGTAATCAGGCCGTTGCCGCCGTAGTAAAGAGCTTTCAGAAATGCCGCGCGATCCTCTAAAGGTTTTTGCTTGGAAAATTCCGCAGCAATTTTCATCCGCGCTGCATCCGCATTACCGCCCGCGCGCAGGATGTGGTCAATATCATCCTGAGAAATGAACATAGAAAAAGCGGAGGGTGTTACACTCTCCGCTTCTGCGATGGATTGAATTTGTTCTGCCTCTGAGGGGAAGAAGGACATCTGTGCCCCAGCAGGGGCATCGAACATATTTAGCTGAACACCAGTTCCGTGAGGATCGTTTCCTCGGCCTGCGCTTTCAGCGTGTTCATCAGCCCTACCCACTTCATCGGGTCGCTGGCTTTCAGCGCTTCCGTCACGCCCGCTGACTTCATCAGCTCCGGCATCATCTGTTCCAGTCGGTTGTTCGCTGCCTCGTCGATCTCCCGCAGATGAGGGTACAGCTTCTCGGACAGCAGCAGGCTGTTCCACAGCACCGGACGATGCTCCTTCAGGTAATTCTTCCGCATCCTGCCGTACTTGCCCAGCGGGGCTTGCGGCTGCTCGGTCAGGCTCAGATCGGGAATCAGATAATCCCCGCTGCGGGTGTAGGTCAGTTCGCTCATGGCTTTCGCTCCTTTCCGCGATTTTCTCGCGCTCGTAATTCTTGATGGTGACTTCGATCTGCCGCAGCACCAGCTCGCTGGACTGGCTGATGGCCGTTCCAAGGGCGGCGACGGTCTGCGGGGTGTTGAAATCAAAGACGTTCAGAAAATCCTCATGCTCGAAGTAATCTCCCGGCTGCATCCCGCAGCGGGACAGCAGCGTATAGGTGGTGCTGACAACGGCGGCGTTCCGAAAAGCGGCTCCGATGTTGAACTCATCATAGTCCTCCAAAAAGGAACCGTCAACGATGCCGACAATATCGCGCCGATTGTCGTGCCAGTATTCATCTACAAGCTGCGCCGCCACACGCTCCAACTGATCGGCAAGTCCGTTTTCACCGGAAACATTGAAGCGCTGTTCCAGCGCCGCAGATACCACCTCACGATGCTCCTGCCGGTATTCCCAAAGATAAGGGCGGCGAGAGTTCTCGCCGCCGCTGGTATCGGAAACATCGAATACATATCGGAGTTTGGGTTGGTCGCTGCTGGTATCCACAAGGGCGATGCCCTTGCTGCCTCGCCGCACATAGCGGCGCATCTGCTTATTCCAAAGGTCGTATTCCGCGCAGGCCGTGGCTTCCGGGCGCTGGGCGAAAATCATGAGCTGTTCATTGTAGGGGTACTTATACAGCCTTGCGGCGGTGGTCAGAAATGCCGTCCACTTCTGGTAGCTTCCCGTGATCTGCTCCGCCGTGCGGTCTGCCATCTGCGCATAGAGCTGTACTTTACTCGGCATCCATATCCTCCTTTTCAAAATCGGGGAACAGGTCGAGCGCGTCATATTCCGCGTCGCTCATCCTGCGCAGCTTTGCGATGGCGCTGTCCGTCAGCTCCCGCAGCTCCGTTTCATCCGCAGCGAGGTAGCCGCGCATTTCCTCCAGCGCCGCGATCAAGCCCGTGCGGGTGCCGGTGTTGTAGAGGCTCATAAGCTGGCGTTCTTCAAAGGTGATGTTCATATCAAAGCTCCTTTTCCGCGCTCTTTTTGGGCGCTGTTTTGTGTGGACGTTCTTGGGCCGGTTGGCTTTTGAGCTGCTCCAGCACAGATTTCTTCTTTTCCCGGTGTGCCGCCTCTGCCAAATCCATCAAGGAGATGGACATACCGGCCTTGACCTGTGCTTCAAGGTCGGCGACGGTGGGCTGTTTGGGGCCGTTGTTGATAATGCCGTCGATCATGCCGTAATCGTCCTCCATCGACATTTCGGCGGCTTTCAGGTAATTCTCCGGTTTCTGAAAGGCGGGCAGCTCCTGAAATCCCATGCTGTCACAGTAGTGATAGGATACCTTGCCGTCCTGTTTCAGCGCAACGATGTCGCTGACGGAGAGGCTGTGTCCCACAAAATCGCCGGGGCGCTCGTCGTTGAAAATGTAGTAGAAGTTTTCAAGGATTCTGCTGGTATCATCGTCCGGGTACACCTCACGGGTATAGACGGCTTCATAGTTGGCCGGGTCAGGCGGCGCGGCCAGACTGCCGAGGTTGGCAAAACGCAGCTCCACCGGCGCATCCCGGCGCAGTTGGTAGATCGCCATAGAATCGGTGGGACTGTTCAAAAAACGCTGCTCCACATCGCGGGGTGGGATATGGCCTTTGACCGCATCCCAATCCGGTCTTGTAATCCCGAACATTCCATCGTGCTTGATGATGTCCTCGGCCTCAAAAACCATTTCCTCGGCGTTGTCGGGATAGAGCATATAAACCGTGATGTCATGCTCCAGCAGTTCCACCGCCCGATCCTTGGAAAGCGGGAGCATATCGCTGTCCAGATACCCATAGCTGCGCATATCATCCACCGTCAGCGTGGGGTCAGGCATAGGTGTGGCCTGTTCCAGCTCTGGCGAAGTTGGAAGTGTGCCTGCGGCATGAGAACCGGCCTCCTCGTGAACAACCTGATTGTCGTCCGATGACAATTCGAGTGAGTACAAAATCCCTGCAAACTCATTTGACAAAACTTCAAACGGTACGGTCTTATCATACCCATGTGTTTCACAGATACGAATCGCAGCCGCCAAAAGAAAGTTTACATCATCGTCATGTACTGTTCCGCTTTCCAGAAGGTGTAGAGTGTCCTTGTCGTAAAGTTCATAGGCATATTTTGCACCATCTTCTGTTATGCGAAGATGCTTGCTCCCACCATCAACCGCATACCAACGCTCATTAGCGTCGAGTTCCTTTAAGGAAGTGTGACTTTTCTGAAATGCCTCAACTTCCAACAGCAGCTCATTCGCTCTGTGCGCGTATTCATCGCTCTGCTCAAGCGTTTCGGACAGGAAGCCTTTTATCTCATCTGCTCCCGTCAACAGATCTTCGTAGAAATGCTGAAGGCAATCTTCCTGACTTGCGAATTCGCTGAGAAAGGCAAGGCCATTCGCATCGAGATACAGCTCTGAAATGCTTTTTGCCAAGTCAGCCGCAGACATATTGCTATTCTCTTTTAATTGGCTTTCCGATTGCTCGGATTTCTCCACAGAAATGCCACGCTCCTTGCAGATCTCCGCAAAGTTCCGGTCAATGTCCGTAATCAGCTCGGATGCCGTCTTGTTGATAGTTTCCAGACTGGCGCGAAGTTCTTTCAGCTCCTTGCCCTTTGACCATGTGGCGATATAGCCGAAGCTGTTTTCTCCCGTTTCAATGCCGTAATACTGGCAGACCGCATAGGAAATGCTTTCGGCCTCGACCTCCTCGGTGTTGCGACTCTTTTCTCCGGGGACAAGGATCGTCTCACCATCGTCCGCAAGCTCCGTCATGTGTTCATAGTCGTGGAGCTTGGCATGGGCGATCTCATGGACGGCGGCGCATACCGTCTGCACCTCACTCATACCGGCGCGGATGGTGATGCTCTGCGCCTTAATGCTGAAAAATCCGTCCGTATCCCGCGCAACGGGCTTTATCTCCATCGGAACGGGAGAAGCACGGCGCAGCGCCTCCATGAAAACCTCATACTGCTGCACATTGCCGCTCAGATCAGCGGCAAGCTGGGGCAAGGGCTTTCCCGCAGTCTGCGACACATCAAAGACGGATACCACCTTGAACATGGGGATACGGATTTCCTTTTCCTCAATGATGGCCTTGCCGTCCGCATCCAGCACCGGCGCATTGGTTTCCGGGTCGGTCTTGATCTCCTCGACCTTTTTCTTATAGGGAGTGGGAGCGATAATGCGGATACCTTTTTCGCCTTTCAGGACGTTCCTGCCGAACTGATTGCGCCACTTGTTGAAGCCCGCCACATGGGTGGCGTCGGGGCGCTGCATATAGATGAGCATGGTGTTGTTGACCGAGTAGCGGTGAAAGCGGCTCATGGTGGCAAGGTACTTCCGGTACTTATCGCTCTCGAACAGCTCCTTGATGCCGTTTTCGATGCTGTCAACGATCTCCCGCATCCGGTCTTTGTTGGTTTGCTTTTCAGCCATGATAATCTCCTTTCAGAAAAAATAGCGCCCCTGCGCAGAAGAAAACACATCCTGCACAGGGGCAATTCTCCGCAGATAGACGTTGTTTCCGGGCTTGCGGATAGAATGTCTCAGCCCCTTGGGATTCCGCATGGAAAAAGCCTTGCGGCACGGGGCTTTTACGCCCTCTATCTGCGGAGGTTCCAGTATTGTTCACGCTTCCGTTTGGCGTCCTGCTTTCTCCGCTCCTGCTTGGCGCAGGCAGGACAATACTTGGCGCGGTTGGAGGAAGAATAGACCGGCTTGCCGCAAACGGCGCAGCACTTTCCCGGCCTTTCCCGCATCACGTCGGCCAGCAGCTCATGGTCGGCGGGAAGCACCGCGTTTCGGAACCAGTTGCACAGCAGCGAGTAGGAAATACCCTGTACGCAGACGCAAGGCTCTCCATCATCCAGCGCGAGGCAGTTGCCGTGATCGTAATTGCAGCAGAGCTTCCGAATGAGCTTCTTGGCGCGGCGGAGCTGCTTGTGATCCATACGCGGCGCATCAGCCATTGTCGAACACCAGCTTATAGCCCGTGCGTTGCCCATCATCCTCCAGAAGAACGCTGGCATCATAGGTTTTCCCGGTCTTTTCGGAGTAGCAGCCTTTCAGCGGGGCGCGGCCATTTTTCAAAAGCGCAGCGGCAAGGGATTTTGTCAGCACCTTTTTCTTGGCTGTGAAAAAGCGGCTGTTTTTCCAGAGAACAAAGGAACAGGCACGGTTCTCACAGAAAAAGCCTTTCGGTGATTCCGTCACCTCGGCTCCGCAGCGGGGACACCTGCCGACTACCTCACGCCTGGAGGGGAACAGGACTTCCGTACCGGGGATGGGTTTGTAGGTCTGCACCAGCTCATGTAGCATGGCGGCGATCCCATCCATGAAACTGTCCGTGGCGATTTCACCGCGCTCGATCTCTTTCAGGCGGTGTTCCCATTCGGCGGTGAGCTGCGGTGACTGGAGCTGTTCGGGAAGAACCGTAATAAGTGCCGTGCCGGTAGAGGTGGGCAGCAGATTTGTGATCTTTTTGGACTTCCTGCGCTCCACAAAACCGGAGGACACCAGTTTTTCAATGATACCGGAACGGGTCGCCGGGGTTCCGATGCCCTTGCGCTCGGCATCATCTGGCATATCCTCCTTGCCCGCGTTCTCCATCGCAGCCAGCAGCGTATCCTCGGTGAAATGCTTGGGCGGCGTGGTTTTTCCGGTCTTGACCGATGCGGCAGATACGGAAAGCGTCTGATTCTCCGTTACCACCGGCAGCGCGGGCGCTGCCTCTGCCTGCTCCTGCTCATAGCGCTTCCAGCCGGGAGCAAGGACGGTTTTGCCCTTGGCGGTGAAGCTCTGACCGGCACAGTCCACCGTAATGACCGTTTCTGCGTAGCGATGTGGTTCATCCACCGCACGAAGCAAGCCCCTTGCCGCCAGCTTCAGCACCTCGCGTTCGCCCAGCGGCAGAGAGGCCATATCTACCTTTTCCGCGCTGATGGTGGGAACAATGGCGTGGTGATCGGTGACTTTTTTACTGCTGCATACCTGCTTGGTGCAGATGGTCGGAGGCTTCTCCATGCCGCAGACAGCGGCAGCGGCGGCGACAAGGCCGGGGACGCTGCCCTCCATATCGTCGGTCAGGAAGCGGCTGTCGGTGCGCGGGTAGGTACAGAGCTTCTTTTCATAGAGCGCTTGGAGATAGTCGAGGGTCTGCTGAGAGGTGTAGCCGAGAACGCGGTTGGCGTCGCGCTGGAGGGAGGTCAAATCGTAGAGCGCAGGCGCTTTCTCAGACTTTTCCTTGCGCTCCACGCTTTTGACGGTTACTGCCTTGCCCTTGCAGGCGTTGGCGATGGCATCGGCGGCCTTTTTGTCCTTCATTCGGCCTGTCGTGGCGGGAAAGCCGCAATCAAGCTGGACGGTGCAGAACGGCTCTGCCACAAATGCGGAGATCTCCGCCTCACGCTGTACCAGCAGCGCCAGCGTGGGCGACATGACGCGCCCAATGTTCAATGTGCGGCCATACGTCAGGGAGAAATACCGCGTGGCGTTGATACCAACCAGCCAATCGGCCTTGGCGCGGCAGAGGGCGGATTGATGCAGGCCGTCATAGTCGCGCCCAGACTTAAGCTGCTGGAAGCCGCTGTGGATGGCATCATCCTCCATTGAAGAAATCCAAAGCCGCAAAATGGGCTTGGAGCATCCCGAAAGGCAGTAAACCGTGCGGAAGATCAGCTCACCCTCGCGCCCAGCGTCGCAGGCGTTGACCACCTCTGCCACATCCTCCCGGCGCATCAGCTCCCGCAGAATGTCAAACTGCTTCTGCTTTTCAGAGCGGACGATGAAGCGGAACGAGGTAGGAATGATGGGCAGCGCCGCCAGCGTCCATTTGGCATCATCGGCATTGTAAACGGCGGCGTCGGCCAGCTCTGCCAGATGCCCAAAGCACCACGACACGATATACCCGCTGCCCTCCAGATACCCGTCATGCCGTGATTTTGCACCCAGCACGGCGGCGATGCTCTGCGCCACGGAGGGTTTTTCGGCGATCACAAGGCGCATGGTGCAGCCTCCATTCTCTTTACGTCACGGTAGCAGGGGCGAACGCAGCTCTGTCCGAAGCGCTTGCAGCCGTAGCAGAAGTGTTCCTTGGCAGCGTCGGGAGGGCTGTCCTCCCGCGCTGCTTTCGGCTTCTGCATCATCAGGCGTTCCAGCGGATTATTGGTGAAATATCTCATGCGTCCGTATCCTCCGTAGTATCCTGTTCCGGTTCGTCCTCATACGGCTCAAACTCATATTCGTCCTCGCCGTAGTCATAATCGTCCAGATCGGCGCTGCCTTTGGTCTGCGGCTTGGCCTTTTTCTGCTTGAAAATGTAGAACGCGGCACCGCCGCCCAGCGAGACGATCAGCAGAACGACAAGGATACCGCCCACGCCGCTCTTTTTCTCCGGTTCCTCGGCGGCGGGTTCTGTCGGCTCGGTGGGGACTTCGGGCTTTGCCTCCTTGCCCACGCACTCGGTCATGTTGACCGCGCAGACGGGGCAGGATGTATTGACCGTACCGGCCACGCATTTTGTGGTGCAGGAGCAAGTGGCGGGCGTTTCTTCCTCGCCGGTCAGCGCCATCAGGTCAGCCTCATCCACCTGATTTAAGAAGTGGACGGTTTCTTCGCCCTCATCGTCACGGTCAATAATCATGTAAAATATATTGCCGTTCTTGCTTTCCAGTGTAATGAACTGTTTCCCCACCTTGGTGCTGGAGCCAATATCGTCGATCAGCGTCAGATTGCCGTCCGGTGTCAGCGCGTCGCTGCCGCCCGTCATGCTGCCAACAAGGAGCTGCCAGAGGTCGGTCAGCTCTTTTTCATCAAACGGAAGCGTAATGCCGCCGATGCTCACGGTACTGTCGGCGGCGTCGGTGACGGTCAGATAGCTGCCGTACACATAGCCCACACGGGCGGGCAGCAGGATTTTTACCCAATCGCCGTCCCTGCCAATCACATCGACCACCGTGCCGTTGGGGAGCTGCGTAAACGCGGTGTTGTCCAGTCCCGCGCCGGTGCGGACGTTCAGGTTGCCGCCGTTGGTCGTGACCGTGCCGATCTGTTTTGTTTCCTGCGTGTCTGCGGCGCTGCTTTCGACGGCAGGCAGCGTATCATCGGGATAGTCGCCGCTGCTGGCAAAAGCGGAAACGGGGAGAATCCCGATGCACAGGAGCATCAGCAGCAGGCTGATAAAAATGCGCGGTGTGTTTTTAGTCATGGTTCAACGCCTCCTTTTCCAAAGTGGCCGGTGCAGGCGCGGCCTGCATACGGCGGAACAGCTCGGCAAACTGCTCCATCGTCATGCCGTTCTCACGCACCATGCCGATGATGTCGGTGTCCTCCAGCTCACGAATCTGCTTTTCCAGCTCGCGGTTGCGGCCTTGCAGATCAGAGATTTTGCCTTTGTTCTTCTCCAGCTCTCCACGGAGCTTCATAATTTTCGGGTTCATATCGTTCACTCTCCTTTACGGCAAGCGCCCATAGCGGTAGAAATGGGACTGCCAATAGCTTGAATTTAAGTTTGCATAAGAGATCGGATCTCCGCAGTGGATCATCATATTGTTGCCAACATAGATACCCACATGGCTGACACCGGGGGTATCATACGTTCCGGTGAAAAACACCAGATCGCCCGGCTTGACGTTAGCAGAGGATACAGGCGTACAGATATTGCAAAGTCCCTGCGCGCCCAGTCTGCCCACATCCCAACCGGAATGATTGATGACCCAACTGACGAAGCCCGAACAGTCAAACGAGGTGGAGGGACTGCTGCCGCCCCAAACGTAGGGGTAGCCGAGATACTTTTCCGCTTCCTTGATGATGGCGGCAAATACCTCATCGTCCAGCGCCTCCGGGGGAATGTCGTAGTCGGTATAGCTGCCCTCCACATACTTGCCGATGTAGCCTGAACCGGGGAACAGGTCGGGACGGTTGCCGAGGGTGGCCATATAGGTGGCGTACATTCCGAGCTGTTCTTCGCTCATAATGTAAACGGGAACATGGGAGAGATTGAAGTTTTCCAGCGTGACCGTGCAGATGTAGTAGTCATACGGAACCTGATAGGTGTCCGTATGGGTGTTGCCGTCCGCGTCCGTCCATGTGTCGGTTTCTGTGCGGTAGCGGGTTTCCACCACCACATCCTCGGTCAAAATGTACTGGCGGTCAAAGAGCATTTGGAGCGTACCCTGCACCTCATCCAGCGTCCATTCCCCTTGATGCAGCGCCGTAATTATGGAAATGAGTACATAGGGGTCATGCTCGATGGTGTCCAGATCAAAGTGGTACTCATCGTAGTCATGGGTGCTTTCGTAGGTGTCGAGGTAGCGCTGAAGCTCTGCTTCCATTTCGCAATACTGCGCTTCCGCACCCAGCATATCGGCGTCCTGCGATGGATAGGTACTGGCCGCGATCCCGGAGCCGACGCCATCCATCATCACCGAGCAGGAGGACAGGCCGTTGAGCAGAAATGCCAGCATCAGCAGAATCGCGGCGGCAATGGCAAAGCCGCGCCGGTGTTCCCACACATATTTGCCCGCTTTCTCAGCCTTTTCAGCGGCTTTTTTCGCGGCCTTGGCGGCATTCTCTGCCGCCTTTGCCGTAGTCTGCGCCGCCTGATTGTGCTTGGCAGCGGCATACTGCTTCTTAATTGCCTGCTTCTGCTGCCATTTGGAAACGGGATTGCTGGTGGGGCTGTCGATCTCTGCTTTCTTCTGGAGCGCGTCAAGATTGGCCTGTTCCAGCTTTTTCTCTGCACGGATGGCAGCGCGATAGGGTTTGAGCTGATGGGCGCGGTGGGCAGACTGCACCAGCCGCCCGCCGCTCTCCACGGTTTGCTCAACCTTGTGCGCAGCCTCTACGCCCACATTGTCATCCTCGCTCTGCGCCACCTCCCGGTGAACCTGAGAGAGAACAAAGTTGGCAGGGGCATCCCGCACGGCATGGGTCAGCTTGGAGGGCGGCTTTTTCTTGTCCACCTCCTCAAACCGGAGCTGCGTTTTGACCTTGCCGGTGGCAGGATCAAAGCCGCGTTCCTTTTTGACCACGGTTTTCTTGGGGATTTTCGCCTGCGCCTTATCCGCCTTGGCCTCCGCTTTTTTCACCCGCTTGATGGGCTTTTCCAGCTTCGGCTCGGCAAGATCGGCGTCGGAAAACTGCAAACGCGGTTCTCTTTTCATGCCGACGCCACCTCTTGCGGTTTGGTGGTCATGACACGGTACAGCTCAGTATCCTTCGGGAAGTGGTCAATGAAGGGCAGGATCGTGTTGCCGTAGAACAGCAGCCCCTCGCCCTCACCGGAGTGGGTCACATAAGAAAGCTGATGCGGCGAAATGTTGAGCTGCTTTGCGAGAATCTGCCGGTCGCCAGCGGCCTGATTGAGCATATAGATGAAATCGCTGTTCTCAAAAATGTTCTCAACCTCGCGGCTGGATAACAGGTCTTTGACATTTTGCGTGATCCCGGTGGGGATGCCGCCCCATTTGCGATAGCGTTTCCAGATTTCGACACTGTACGAAGCCGTCTGTTCTTCCTTCAAGAGAAGATGGAACTCGTCAAGATAGTAGCGGGTCGTTTTATGGGCGGCGCGGTTGATGGTCACACGGTTCCAGACCTGATCCTGCACCACCAGCATCCCGATTTTTTTGAGCTGCTTGCCCAGCTCCTTGATGTCGTAGCAGACGATGCGGCTATTCACATCCACGTTCGTGTGATGGTTGAACACATTCAGAGAGCCGGTGACGTAGATTTCCAAAGCAGTGGCGATGTACTGCGCTTCCTTTTCATCCTGCGCACGGAGGGCGTTATACAAGTCCTCCAGCAGCGGCATATTCTCCGGTTTCGGGTCATTGAGGTAGTCCCGGTAGACGATGCGAACGCAGCGGTCGATGATGGTCTTTTCCACAGGGGCAAGCCCATCCTTGCCGCCGACGATCAACTCGCACAGCGACAGAATGAAGTCGGATTTCAGGCTCAGCGGGTTATCATCGTCGCTGTAATCCAGATTCAAGTCCATCGGATTGATGTAGCAGGGCGAACCGTCGTAGCCCTTGCCGGTGGGCGACAGCTTAATGACCTGACCGTGCAAACGCTCCACCAGCGGTGTATATTCGCCCTCCGGGTCACAGATGATGATGTCATCCTTGGGGCAGATGAGAAACGCATTGGTGATCTCACGTTTTGCCGAAAACGACTTGCCGCTGCCGGGAGTGCCTAAAATCAGACCGTTGGGATTTTTCAGCAGCTTCCGGTCTACCATGATGAGGTTGTTGGAAAGGGCGTTGATGCCGTAGTACAGCGCCTCCGAACCGTTCTGGAATAGCTCCTGCGTGGTGAAGGGGACGAAGATCGCCACGCTGGAGGTGGTCAAGCCCCGCTGAATCTCGATTTGATTCAGTCCCAGCGGGAGGCTGCTCATCAGTCCTTCCTCCTGCTGGAAGTCCAGCCGGGTCAGCGCACAGTTATACTTCTGCGCGATACTGGAGGTCTGGAAGATGTTGTTGTCAAGCTGCCGGGGTGTGTCCGCCGTGTTGAGAATGAGGAAGGTCAGCAGAAACATTCGCTCGTTGCGGGACTGCAAATCCTGCAACAGCTTTTTGGCTTCTGCGCCGTAGGTGGCAAGGTCGGATGGGATAATGTCCATGTCGTACCCTGCACGGACGGCTTTCTTCTGTTCCTCGATTTTGGACTTGTCGAGATCGGTGATCTTGCGCTTGACGGTCTTGATGGCGTTGACCTGATCCACAGACTGCACATGGAGATTGACGAGGACGCTGCTCTCCATATCCAGAAAGTCCGCCAGCATCCGGTCATTCAGCTCCGGTGCCAGAATCTGCACGAAGCTGACCGCGCCCAGCTTTTTGCCCATGCGGAACATCCTGCCGGTCTTGAACTCAAAGGAGCTGGGCGCGATAAAGTCCTTGGTGGACAGCCCGGAGGGAGCCAGCCAGTCCCACGAAAAGCGGAACGGCTCCTGCTCGTCCATCCGCAGAATGTCGTGCATGACGTGCAGGCGCTCAAAGCCGTTCAGCGGCGCAGCCACAACGCCCAGCCGCTTGAAGTTGTTCAGAAGATCGGTTTCAATGCGCTCCAAACGGGGCTTGGCGGCGCGGAGATTGTCGGCTTCAATGCCGAATGTGAGATACTTGGTCTTAATCAGGCCGTTGTTGCCGCGGGCAAGCTGATTTTGCAGCATACCGGCGTACTCGGCGCGGATGCCGTCAAACTCGTCCCCGCAGGGCGGAATGGAAATGCTCCGTGCAAAGGTTTCCTGCAAAGCCGAGAGGTTCACAAAGGAAAGCTGGAATTGCACGGAGCTGTCAAAGTAGTTCAGGAAATCGCACCACGCCTCGAAGATGGCGGTCTTGTCCTCATTCTGTGAGAGCTGGTAGTTGATGTCCTGATACTGGATTGTTTTGGTGTAGCGCGTATTGGTCACACGGCAGATGCCGTCCGGCCACATACGTTGATACGGGATGCTGTCCTGCGCCGATTTTTCTTTCTTATCCGTTCGGTTCGCTCTTGCGATGGCGGCTTCAATCTGTTTTCGTTCGGCGCGGGTCAGCTTTTTCTTTTCGGACAATTTGATACACCTCCCGGTCTAACTGGTTTTGCCGCTCCAGAACGGCATAAAAATTGTTGGTCTTATACGGACGCTGCTTCGGCCTCTGGAAGCACACGCGGTAGATGTTGCGGATGACGACCTCCAACGGCTGACCGTTCTTTTCATACATGGCGAACAGCATGGCCGGGATCATCACCACCATCATCACCATTGCGGCGGGGCTGGTACCGATGCTGCCCTTGAGCAAGAAGAAAAGCGGTACGCCGATGAGCGCGCCGCTTCCGAAGCAAATGAGCTGTCGTTTCGTGAGGTTGAACAGCACCTTGGTTTTTACTTTGGTTAAGTCCTTCGGGACGTTGACATAGGCCATGATCTGCACTCCTTTCTGGTCTTAGTGGGCATTGAACACGGACTTGGCAAGGCTGCTGGTTTTGAACAGGCAGAAGCACAGCAGCACCGTGTAGCCCATGCAAGTCCAGATGG
>OBDB01000243.1_pt1 | contig 18572 bp, 10 predicted proteins | sample 1518221 | NCBI WGS metagenome assembly OBDB01 (sample SAMN01760938, study PRJEB22395) | human gut metagenome | reverse complement strand
CATTTATCTGTTACATCACCAACCAAAGGCATAGATGTCTTGATATCGCCGCCTGCCATAAGCTTCTCATAGAACTGCTCCTGCGTCAGATCGATATTCTCATAATACATCTGCTCATCGATGTAAAAAGGCATTGGAATCACCTCAACTCCAAGCTTCTTTGCCTCGTCAGGTGTGATACCGCTGTTTGAATCGGTAACTACTATAACCTTACTCATTAATTCTCACTCCGATATAAATATTCGTTGTCGTATTTTTTCCAACACCGCTCATTATACCATAGGTGTAATTGTTTGAAAAGAAGTTTTTGATGGACAGTGGCGTTATTTTACTTACATCGTAGACACGGCTGGCTTACACCAGCCTCCGTATATTCGTGGTCCGCACAGTAGGTGCTTCTTGCTCATATCCGGACATTCGTCAAATAAAAAATCAGAGGCAAGCGAGCTTATGGCGTTTTTTTACCTACATCGTAGACACGGCTGGATTCTCCAGCCTCCGTATATTCGCAATTCGCACTTGCGTGCTACTTGTTCATATCCGGACATTCGTCAAATAAAAAATCAGAGGCAAGCGAGCTTGCCTCTGATTTTTTATTTTCCTCATTGTCTACGATTACATCATGCCCATTCCGGCGCCGGCTCCGGCTGGCATTGCTGGAGTGTCCTCTTTGATTGTAGCTACTGCTGACTCTGTTGTAAGAAGTGTTGAAGCTACTGATGTTGCATTCTGTAATGCACTTCTTGTAACCTTTACAGGATCAAGGATTCCATTATCAACCATATCTACATACTCTTCTGTAGCTGCGTTGAAGCCTGTTCCCGGAGCTGACTCCTTTACCTTGTTGATGATTACTGCACCTTCAAGTCCTGCATTTGCAGCGATATAGTAAAGTGGAGCCTCGAGTGCTTTAAGGATAACCTTTGCACCTGTCTTCTCATCTCCCTCAAGTGTATCAACAAACTCTGCAACCTTCTTTGATGCATGGATATATGCTGATCCACCACCTGCGATGATTCCCTCTTCAACTGCTGCTCTTGTAGCGTTAAGGGCATCCTCCATACGAAGCTTAGCCTCTTTCATCTCTGTCTCTGTTGCAGCACCTACACGGATAACTGCTACACCGCCTGCCATCTTGGCAAGACGCTCCTGTAATTTTTCTTTATCAAACTCAGATGTTGTCTCATCAATCTGACCACGGATCTGGCTTACTCTGCCTGCGATAGCATCCTTGTCTCCGGCACCGTCAACGATGACTGTGTTCTCCTTCTGAACCTTAACTGACTTAGCACGACCAAGCATATCGATTGTTGTATCCTTGAGCTCAAGTCCAAGATCTGAGCTGATTACCTGACCACCTGTAAGGATTGCGATATCCTCAAGCATTGCTTTTCTTCTGTCACCATATCCAGGAGCCTTTACAGCTACTACATTGAATGTACCACGAAGCTTATTAACGATAAGTGTTGTAAGAGCCTCGCCCTCAACATCCTCAGCGATGATAAGAAGTCTTGCACCGGCCTGAACAATCTTCTCAAGTAATGGAAGAATATCCTGGATGTTGGAAATCTTCTTGTCAGTAATAAGGATATACGGATCATCAAGTACTGCTTCCATCTTATCCATATCTGTGCACATATATGCTGAGAGGTATCCTCTGTCGAACTGCATACCTTCTACAAGGTCAAGCTCTGTCTGCATTGTCTTTGACTCTTCAATTGTGATAACACCATCGTTTGTAACCTTTTCCATAGCGTCTGCTACGAGATTACCAACTTCCTCATCTCCTGCTGAGATAGCTGCAACCTTAGCGATCTGCTCTTTGCCTTTTACTTTCTGGCTCATATCCTTAAGTGCCTCAACAGCTTTGTCTGTTGCCTTCTTCATACCACGACGAAGCACGATTGGGTTTGCTCCTGCCTCAAGGTTCTTCATTCCTTCCTGAACCATTGCCTGTGTAAGAACTGTAGCTGTTGTTGTTCCGTCTCCTGCTACATCATTTGTCTTTGTGGCAACTTCCTTGACAAGCTGTGCTCCCATGTTCTCGAAGGCATCCTCAAGCTCAATCTCTTTTGCGATTGTAACACCATCGTTTGTGATGAGTGGTGCACCGTATGATTTGTCAAGTACTACGTTTCTTCCTTTTGGTCCAAGTGTTACTCTGACTGTATTTGCTAATTTATCTACTCCAGCTCCAAGTGCTGCTCTGGCTTCTGAGCCATATTTAATTTCCTTTGCCATGATTTATACGACCTTTCTATTTATTTATATATTTGATATTTAATTCCAAAATGTAAGCAGCTATGACCGGATATGTAAAACGTACCGGATCTTTAGCTTCTATCCGTAAATTAATCTTACTCTACTACTGCAAGAATATCATTCTGTCTAACGATGATGTACTCTTCTCCGTCAAGCTTAACCTCTGTGCCTGCGTATTTAGAATAAATAACCTTCTGTCCGACTGTTACCTGCATCTTAACTTCCTTGCCGTCAACCATTCCGCCAGGTCCTACTGCGATAACCTCAGCCTCCTGTGGCTTCTCCTGTGCTGAACTTGTAAGGATGATTCCCGATTTTGTTGTTTCCTCTGCCTCTAACTGCTTTAATACTACTCTGTCTGATAATGGAACTAATTTCATTGTATTGCCTCCTTTTATCTCTGTTAGCACTCATTTCTTTCGAGTGCTAATTTCTTTCTGTAAATAAAATATCACTATTGCATTTCAATGTCAACAGTGATATTTCATTTTAATATTTATTTTACATTTTCTATATCAATCCATAATGCTTTAACGCATTTTTCACTCCATCATCTGAAATATCCGATGTGACATATTCCGCAATTTCTTTAACCGGTGGCATTGAGTTGCCCATCGCGATTCCATGTCCTACACTCTCAAGCATTTCAAGGTCATTTACACTGTCGCCTATCGCATAGGTTTCATCAAGCGGGATATCCAGATGATTGCACAGCCATTTGATGCCGGTTGCCTTTGAGGTTCCCTTCGGCACGAACTCCACTACATTTTCCACATGCTCGAGTATCAGAAAATCATCGGCAAACTCTGCCTTCACACGTTCATAATCAGTACCATCTATCACGTCAGCGGAGAATTTATTAATTCTTATCTCGCCGTCATATCCTCTTATTATATGTGCATGCTCACCAAGCGACTCAAAAAGGTAATCCACATACGGATCATTCTCAAAGCCCTCGTCATCTATCCAGTAGTCTGTGGAGCCCTCAAGCACTACAGGCATTTTACACTCAGAAAGCACCCTTATGACCTTTTGTACCATATCTGCGCTCAGGTCATTTTCGTATATTACTTTGCCATCCATTTCAATATAGTTGCCACATGCCGCAATTATTCCATCAAAACCCATATTTAATAGCTTTTCTGACCTCACACTGGCTCTGGCACGTCCAGTACATATAAATGCCAGATGTCCGTTTGCCTTGAGGGCTGCCACAGCCTCTAGGGTGCTTTCAGGAATTACCATGTCATCGTCCCATATTGTTCCGTCTATGTCAAAAAATACTGTTTTACTCATTTGCTGCTCCTAATATTATTATTATCATGTCAAACACTGCTATCTTAACATCTTATAAGTCAAATTTCAATCAGTTTATCCACAGTGCCAACACCTTTAGAAAGCAGTAATTTTGTATGTCAAAAATCCCGGTGCAATGCACCGGGATTTTGCTATAAAATGTATGAAATAAAATTTATTAAGAAGAATTGCTATAATAATTTGTTACTGTACTGAGAGATATGAATATCCCATGAGACTCTCATCAACCTCTCTGGCAGCCTCACGTCCCTCTCTGATAGCCCATACTACAAGGGACTGTCCACGGTGGTTATCACCTGCCACGTATACGTTTTTTACGTTTGTAGCATAATGTCCCTCCTGTGTACTTACGTTTGTTCTGGCATTGAGCTCTACACCAAATGCCTTTGCCACATAGCTTTCTGTTCCAAGGAAGCCTGCTGCTATAAGCACAAGCTCTGCCGGAAGCTTTTTCTCTGATCCCTCTACCGGAACCATCATGAATCTGCCTGTCTTCTCGTCCTTTTTACTCTCAAGACTTACAATTGTAAGCTCCTTTAGGTTGCCGTTTTTGTCCTTGTGGAACTCTTTTACGGTTGTCTTGTAGATACGTGGGTCATGTCCGAATACTGCAATGGCTTCCTCCTGGCCGTAGTCTGTCTTTAAGACCTTTGGCCACTGTGGCCACGGATTGTTTGCGGCACGCTCTGTAGGCGGACAAGGCATCATCTCAAGCTGTGTGACTGATTTGGCGCCCTGACGGATTGCAGTTCCGACACAGTCGTTTCCTGTGTCACCGCCACCGATAATGACTACATTTTTGCCCTTTGCAGATACAAACTTGCCATCTGTCAGGTTAGAGTTCAAAAGACTCTTTGTATTCTGGGTAAGGTAATCAACAGCAAAGTAAATACCCTTTGCATCTCTTCCGTCTGCCTTTATGTCTCTTGGATTTTTTGCGCCACAGCAAAGGATTACCCTGTCATACTTCTTGTAAAGCTCTGCCGGCTTTATATCCATTCCGACATCACAGCCTGTGACAAAATGAATGCCCTCTTCCTTCATTATATTAACTTTTCTGTCAATAATGCTCTTATCAAGCTTCATATTTGGAATACCATACATGAGCAGGCCGCCGACGCGGTCCTCTCTCTCATATACTGTAACCTCATGGCCTCTCTGGTTAAGCTGGTCTGCTGCCGCAAGTCCTGAAGGGCCCGAACCAATGATTGCCACCTTCTTGCCGGTTCTGACCTTTGGTGGCTTTGGAGCCGCATATCCGTTTGCATATGCAGTCTCTATTACACCATGCTCATTGTCCCTGACTGACACCGGACTGCCCCAGTGTCCACATGTACATGCCTTCTCGCACAGTGCCGGGCAGACTCTTGATGTAAACTCAGGGAAATTATTGGTCTTGTGCAGACGATTATATGCCTGCTCCCAGTTGCCGGTATATACAAGGTCGTTCCACTCCGGAACCAGGTTGTGCAGAGGACAGCCTGATGTCATGCCTGCTATTGTCATTCCCGACTGGCAGAAAGGAACTCCGCAGTCCATACAACGGGCAGCCTGTTTCTGTTGATTTTCTTTTGAAAGGAACACATGGAACTCGTTAAAGTTCTTAATACGCTCCTTTGGCTCTACAGACGCTGCTTCGCATCTGTCATATTCCATAAATCCTGTTGGTTTTCCCATTATCTGCGTCCTCCTTAGCCTCTTGTGCTGGCATAAAATGCCTCAATCTGTGCCTGCTCTGCGTTAAGACCCTTTTCTTCCATCTGTACAATAGCCATCTGCATACGATTGTAATCGTAAGGAATAACCTTCTTGAACTTAGGAAGATATTCACTGAAATGATCAAGGATTTCCTTACCCTTTTCTGAGTTTGTAAGTGTTACATGCTCTTTTATCATTTCCTTAAGCTCTAATACATCGTACTTGTTTGAGACCTCCTCAGTAAATACCATCTGCTTGTTGGTTCTCATGTAAAGGTCATTGTCCTCATCAAGCACATATGCTATTCCACCGCTCATACCTGCTGCAAAGTTTTTTCCGGTCTTTCCAAGGATAACTACACGGCCACCTGTCATGTACTCACAGCCATGATCGCCGACACCCTCAACTACTGCTGTTGCACCGGAATTTCTTACGCAGAAACGCTCACCGGCAACACCGTTTATGAAAGCCTTACCGCTTGTAGCTCCGTAAAGTGCTACGTTTCCGATGATGATATTATCATCCTTCTCAAACTTGACTCCTGCAGGTGGATATACGATGAGCTTTCCACCTGAAAGACCCTTTCCGAAGTAATCATTTGAATCTCCGACAAGCTCAAGTGTAAGTCCCTTAGGGATAAATGCTCCAAAGCTCTGTCCGCCTGCACCGTTACACTTGATAACAAATGTGTCTTCATCCAGCGTATCGTCATATTTCTTTGTAATCTCAGAACCAAATATTGTTCCGAGAGATCTGTTTGTATTTGTTACCTCAATCTCAATCGCGCGCTTTTGTCCGCTCTCAAGTGCGCTCTTAAGCTGTGTCATGATCTCAGTCATATCCTTTGTCTTTGAAAGCTCAAAGTCATATACCTGCTTAGGATCGAATATAACACTCTGCTTTTTGCCGTCAAACGGATTATTAAGTATGCAGTCAAGGTCAATCTTTGACTGTCTCTCGCTTAGATTATCACGCTTCTTTAAGAGATCTCCACGTCCAACGAGCTCATCCACTGTCTTTACGCCAAGCTTTGCCATATACTCACGAAGCTCTTCAGCGATGAAACGCATGAAGTTCTCAACGTACTCCGGCTTTCCTGCAAAGCGCTTACGAAGCTCAGGGTTTTGTGTAGCAATTCCTGCCGGACATGTATCCAAGTTACATACTCTCATCATTACGCAGCCCATTGTTACAAGCGGAGCTGTCGCAAAACCGAATTCCTCGGCTCCAAGACACGCTGCTATTGCCACATCACGGCCACTCATCAGCTTACCGTCTGTCTCAATTCTTACTTTATTTCTAAGACCATTCATAAGAAGAGTCTGGTGTGTCTCTGCAAGTCCAAGCTCCCATGGAAGTCCCGCATTGTGGATTGAGCTGCTAGGTGCGGCTCCTGTTCCTCCGTCGTAGCCTGAGATAAGCACTACCTGTGCTCCGGCCTTTGCAACGCCTGCCGCAACAGTTCCTACACCGGCCTCAGAAACGAGCTTGACTGAGATTCTTGCATCTCTGTTTGCATTCTTTAAGTCGAATATAAGCTGCTCCAAATCCTCGATAGAATAAATATCGTGGTGTGGTGGTGGAGAGATGAGTGCAACACCCGGTGTTGAAAGTCTTGTCTTTGCAATCCAAGGATAAACCTTCTTTCCAGGTAAGTGTCCACCCTCGCCCGGCTTAGCGCCCTGTGCCATCTTAATCTGAATCTCCTGTGCGCTTGTTAAGTATCTGCTTGTGACACCAAAACGTCCTGAAGCAACCTGCTTGATTGCTGAACAGCGGTTCTTTCCGTCTTTTCCGATTGTGAGACGATCCTTGTCCTCTCCACCCTCGCCGGTATTTGATTTTCCGTGCAGATGGTTCATGGCAATTGCAAGTGTCTCATGTGCTTCCTTGGAAATAGATCCGTATGACATAGCACCTGTCTTGAAACGTGTCACAATTGAGTCAACGCTCTCAACCTCCTCGAGCTTGACCCCCTTCTTAGGATAGTTGAAATCCATGAGTCCACGGATGTTTGTATTTTTCTCTTCCTCATCCACAAGTGCTGTGTACTGCTTGAACAGATTGTAGTCACCGCGCTGTGTCGACTGCTGGAGAAGATGGATTGTAGCCGGATTGTACAGATGGTCATCAGCTCCGCTTCTCATCTTGTGTCTTCCCTTGCTGTCAAGTGTAACATCTGTCTCAAGTCCGAGCGGATCGTAGGCCGCAGAGTGAAGCTCATTCACATCGTTCTCGATATCCTGTAATGTAATTCCACCGATACGGCTTACTGTATTTGTGAAATACTTATCAATAACACTCTTGTCAATACCGATTGCCTCAAAAATCTTTGAGCCCTGATATGACTGGATGGTTGAAATACCCATCTTTGCTGCAATTTTTACAATACCTGTGATGATTGCATGGTTGTAATCATCGATTGCTGCATAATAATCCTTGTCAAGCATATGCTCGTCAACAAGCTGCTTAACTGTATCCTGTGCCAGATAAGGGTTGATTGCACTTGCACCAAAGCCAAGCAGTGTAGCAAAATGATGAACCTCTCTCGGCTCTCCTGACTCAAGAATGAGAGAAAGAGATGTTCTCTTTTTTGTCTTTACAAGATACTGCTGCAATGCAGCAACTGCAAGCAGTGAAGGAATTGCAACGTGGTTCTCATCAACACCCCTGTCTGAAAGGATAATAATGTTGGCTCCGTCCCTGTATGCACGGTCAGCCTCTATATAAAGTCTGTCTACAGCTTTCTCAAGACTTGTGTTCTTGTAATATATAATAGGTAAAACCTCTACCTTAAAGCCATCGGCCTTTAAATTCTTAATCTTCATAAGGTCGGTGTTTGTAAGGATTGGATTGTTAATCTTAAGTACACGGCAGTTTTCCGGCTTTTCCTCAAGCACGTTTCCGGCCTCACCGATATAGAGTGTGGTTGATGTGACAACCTCCTCACGGATTGAATCGATAGGCGGGTTTGTTACCTGTGCGAAGCGCTGCTTAAAATAGTTGAATAACGGCTCCCTGTTACCGGATAAAGCTGCAAGCGGTGTATCAGTACCCATTGCTGCTGTGCCCTCAACACCATTTTTAGCCATCGGAAGGATTGAATCCTTGAGTGACTCATATGTGTAACCGAAGGCTCTCTGCATTCTCTGGCGCTCTTCCTTTGTATACTCAGGTACTCTCTGGTTAGGAATCTTTAAATCCTTAAGATTTACCATGTATCTGTCAATCCACTCACCATAAGGCTGCTTGTCTGCATATCTCTCCTTGAGCTCATCATCATCTATGATTTTTCCTGCAACAGTATCCACAAGGAGCATCTTTCCCGGACGGAGACGATCCTTTTTCACAATCTTTGTAGGGTCAATCTCAAGCACTCCGACCTCAGATGAAAGGATAAGATAATCATCATCTGTCACATAGTAACGTGATGGACGAAGTCCGTTTCTGTCAAGCACTGCTCCGACTAAATCACCATCTGAGAATACGATTGAAGCCGGACCATCCCATGGCTCCATCATTGTAGCGTAGTACTGGTAGAAATCCTTCTTCTTCTGAGTCATAATTGAATTGTTTGCCCATGGCTCAGGAATCATTATCATAACAGCAAGTGGAAGCTCCATACCACTCATTACCAAGAATTCAAGCGCATTATCAAGCATTGCTGAGTCAGATCCTGCCGCATTGATAACCGGCAAAACCTTCTGAAACTCTTTTTTAAGCTTAGGAGACTCCATGTTCTCCTCACGGGCTGACATCTTGTCAGAGTTTCCAAGAATAGTGTTAATCTCACCATTGTGCACGATAAATCTGTTTGGATGAGATCTCTCCCAGCTTGGGTTTGTATTTGTAGAGAATCTTGAATGTACTGTGGCGATTGCTGACTCATAATCAGGATCCTGTAAATCCATGAAGAACTGTCTGAGCTGCTCTACAAGGAACATTCCCTTATATACGATTGTTCTGCTTGAGAAGGAAACCACATATGTATTGTCGTTTGACTGCTCGAAAACACGTCTTGCAACATACAGCTTTCTGTCAAACTCAAGTCCTCTCTCAACATCCTCAGGTCTTTTTACAAAGCACTGCATGATACATGGCATACAGTCTCTGGCTTTTTTAGAAAGCTTATCAGGCTCTGTAGGCACTTCTCTCCATCCGAGAAATTCAAGGCCTTCCTTCTCCACGATAACCTCAAGCATCTTCTTTGCCTGAATAGTCTTGAACTCATCATTAGGAAAGAAAAACATTCCCACACCGTAATCTCTTTCGTCTCCAAGATCTATTCCAAGTGGCTTTGTAACCTTCTTAAAAAACTTATGAGAAATCTGAAGCAGGATGCCGACACCGTCTCCCGTCTTACCGTCAGCGTCTTTTCCGGCTCTGTGCTTTAAGTTCTCAACAATCTTTAAAGCATTCTCGACTGTCTCATGTGTTTTGATACCTTTGATATTTACTACTGCACCAATTCCACAGTTATCATGCTCGTAGCGAGGATCATATAATCCCTTAGCTGTGGCTGTGCTTTCATTCCATTGTTTACTCATAGGTTCTTCCTTTCCTAGTGTAAATTTGTTAACGGATAACTTATTAAGAAGTGAATCATTTCCTGTTTATGATTTTACAACGATGAAAGCCCAATGTAAACAGTTTTTTCTCGCTATTGTCTGATTATTTGATAACTTAATATTATAAAGTTATTTTTCTGACTATAATTGTATTTTTATCTTATTTATAAGGTTATACGCACAATTTGCTATTTTAAATTTCAAAACTTTTTTCAATAACTCATGTAAAAAAAAGTTCTTATAACAAATTGTGTCTGAATTGTGTATGCGTTACAGTAGCTTTTCATGTCTTATATCATAAAAAAATCAGCTATACTTTTTATTGTATAGCTGATTTTTATAAACATCCGGTAACTATCCTAAATCGCATTGCTCATATTCATAAAGCTGCACGATACTTGTACTTTGTCTGCGCTCCGTTTCGCTTCATGCTAAACAACTCACTCTGAGTGTTTTACATAATAATAAAATATCACAGCACCAATACCAAGGCACATGACAGATACCACCCATGCCATTACACTGCCATCAACAGTCCACTTCAAAATACCGGTCTCTGTCCTTATGACTGCAAACGCATTTGCGGTGATATGCCCAATCATGGCCGCATACACATGCCCTGACTTATACATAAAAGCTGCAAGCACAAGGCCAAGTAAAAAAGCATAGACAAACTGCACTATATTAAAATGAATGAGCCCAAACAAAAGCGCCGACAAAAATACAGCCTGTGGCACATTCATTATTTTGCGCATATTTCCAAATACAATGCCTCTGAAAACAAGCTCCTCCATAATCGGAGAAAGAATTGCCGAGCCAATCATCTCAATTACAAGAGTGCTTGCATAGAAGCTCTCATTCGCCCTGGCATATCCTTCTGAGAGCCCGATAAGCGGTGACATTGTGATGATATTATTGAGCGCAAATGAAATGAAAAGTGTAATCACAATCACCCAGAGCACATTTATAAAAAGTGCCCTGTCTATCTTTGGTTTTTTAACAAACATCTGCTGTGTCGGCTTATAGCTTGCAAAATACATAAATGGTATTGTAATTGCTGCAGATATTATCTGCGCTATCATGTATGTCGAAGCTGTGTGTCCGATAAACGCAAAAATAAAGTACATTGCGCTCAGAAAAACAATGTAGTAAAGCACAATCGGGACAATTATCTCCCACACTATCGCTCTTAATTTTAAATTCTTATTCATGAAATCCCATTCCTATCTACTGTTTATAACCTCAGGTCTCAATGCATTGCATTTTCATAAAAGCTAATCGAAAAGCCTGGAAAGTACATCAGGAAGCTGCCTTATATCATCTATCACAGCTTTTGCACCGGCACTCACCATCTCGTTAACATCTCCAAAGCCAAAGCTTACCGCTATGCTTGGCACATCGACACGGTTTGCCCCTTCAATGTCAAACATAGTATCTCCGATTAAACACATCTCATCCCTTGGAATGTCTGACCACCGGCGCATCACCTCGTTAAGCACCTCTTCCTTTGTATCTATCCTGCCGTCAAATGTAGCTCCGACCACCTCATCAAACATATCCAGTATTCCAAAATGCTCCAAAATACGCTCACACGATTTTTCCGGCTTCGATGATGCAAGTCCTATCCTATAGCCGGCTGCTTTAAGCGCCTCTATGCATTCCTTTACTCCCGGAAAAAGTGAACATTCAAATATACCTATTTTGTTATAGCGTTCTCTGTACTTTTCGACCGCTTCAAGTGCTCTCTCTTTAGTAAATCCGTAATGCTCCATAAATGTGTTTATGAGTGGCGGTCCTATAAAGAAAAACAGACTGTTTCTGTCCGGCTCAGATATGCCAAAGTGTGAAAGTGCATATTGTGCCGACTTTGTGATGCCCTCTGATGAGTCAATCAGCGTTCCGTCCAAATCAAATAATATTGCTTTCATTTGTTATCTCCATTGCTTTAAATTTATTGTACTTTTAATTAAAATGCTAGGTCAGTATCTCATTTAACACTCGTCCGACAGCATCGGCAAACTCGTTGATACTCTTTATCTTCACAAGACTTCTGCCGAATATCTTTGTTGCAAGCTCACTGTCATGTGCACTTCCCATGAAGATGCCAATTACGTCTATTCCATGGTTTTTAAGCCTCTGCACCTCATTTACGGTATCCTTAACAGCAAGAGCATCAGTGTACTCCCTGTCCTTATAAAAGGCTCCCTCCCCTGCTATCTGATCATCCTGGGGACTTGCATCCGAAAACATGAAAAGTAACTTACTGGGCTTTGGACTTAGCTCCATCAGATGTGATGCCGCGCGCAGAGCAAGGCCATCCCTGTTATTTCCTGCCGCAACAAAATGAAACAGCTCATCCTCCACACCATAATCGTCATATTCCTTAAAGATGTGCATCACCGTGTAGCCTCTTATACTGCAGTATGAGTAAATCTGCACCGGTATGCCACAATTAGTCAGGCTCTTTGACAGTACATATGCCTGTGCTGCTATCTTCTGCTGCATCTGTTTTCTGGAAGAAGACGCATCCATCAGTATGTCGACAGAAAAGCCCGGCGTCTCCACCTCATCTTTTCGCTCAAAAACACGCGGATTGTCCAGATACAGGGCCTTCCATACTCTCGAAGGCTTTATACGGCCGTGTGTTGAAGCATCCATAAATGTCTCATCTGCTGTCTCCAGGTGCATTCTAAGGCTTTCTGTAAGTCTCCTTATACTGTTTTGATACACTGCCATGTTTTTTTCAAAATGCTCTTTATTCTTGTCATATTGCATGGCTGTCTCTTTTTTAAATGCAAGAATTTCCCTGCGCTCTCTTTTGTTGTCAATCTCATCAGGTACAGTCTGCTTTTTCTCCGATGAAATACCTCTGGTAAAAAGCAAGTGACAGTTTTTGTGATTTCCTACACAGAGCTTTTTCTCCATCTCGGCCTGCTGCCTGTCAGAATACATGCTTTTTCCAAAGCAGGCTGTCACATACCGCTTCGCTTCTATTGGATCTTTCTGCAGTGCAAACTGCAGCAGATATCTCTTTGAATGCTCCATAGACAAAGCAGCTGTGTCCGAGGCCATATTTTTATCATAAAAGCTATTCGCTCTGACATACTGTGTGCTGACTTTTCCTATTGAATGAAATGCTCCTGCTACCTTCTGCAAGAAATATATGCCCTGTGGCTTTGCCACCTTTATCGGCTTATACGAGAAATACTTCCACAGATTTTCTCGCGTTTTTTCTATAATCTCATCCGTTGTCATATCAGGTGTAAAACAAAAAGCATGCAGTATCTCTTCATCCTCCTTGCAAAGACCTAAGGTTTTTCCAAGTATCCTTCTGCAATGTGCATTTCTGATTATATCAATCCTCGAATACTCCCTGTTTTTATTGACTCCTGCAAGGCTCTTTTTCGCGTACTCAAGCCTTAAATCATATAAGGCAGGTCTCGTTTGTCTCTCCTTTTCATACAGGGCATTTTCCAAACCTATCCATAAAAGACCCTCATAAAGCATGGCGTTTTTTCCTGTCAGCTGATTGAATAAGGCATCTATCTTGTCATGCTCATACCACTTGTATTCAAGCCCAATAATCAGATTAAGGTAAATATCCGCAGTGCCATCCGGTGCAAATGCCAGAAAAAGCGGCTCTATGTCATAATCACAGGCCGCCATCCATATGAAGTTTCTTGCTCTTTTTGCTTCCTTTATATCCTGTTCTTCCATATGTTCCATTCCTTCATATGTCACAAGCTCATATCAACAAAACAGCTGCTCTCTGCTCATCTTCCTTGAGATTCTTGCACGGATTGTATCACGGATAAGCGTCTGCTCATATTCATCAAAGCTCTTGTTTGTTATACCCATATCCAGAGCTGTATATATATTTAAGCCCTTTTCCATCATACCAATTGAACCGATGAGACCACGCAGATCAAGTGCCTTTGATGATATTTCGCCATTTTTGCACTTGGTATGCAGTTCAAGAAATACCTCCGCAAGCTCATTTGCTCCCGCTTCACGTATTGCAGGATAATGCTCCTTTATGAGCTTCACAAGGCTCTCTTTTGAAATCATAGGCATCCGGATTACCGCAAAACGTGATACAAGAGCCTCATTCAGCTCCTTTGTGCCTGCATAGCCGTAATTCATCGTGGCAATAAATCTTGTTGCCGGATGAAGCGACAGTCTGTCATAGCCCGGCACATCTATTGTACGTCTGAAATCAAGTGTGGCATGAAGCACTGCCATAGCTTCACTTTTTGCCATATTTATCTCATCAAGTACCGCAAAGCCGCCTGTTTTTGCGGCTGTATACACAGGTCCCGGCCTGAAGGTTACTTCTCCGGCGCTAAACGTATCGGTTCCGATAAGTGATGCTGCATCCATATTTACGTGAAATGACACATTCCAGCGTGGTCTGTTAAATACACCTGCCAGATTCTCTGCGAAAAGATTCTTTCCTGTGGCCTTTTCTCCTACTAAAAGCAGATTTTCTCCACATAAAACGGCGGTTATAGCCTGCTCCCACACATCACTTCCGTAATAAAACTGTGTAGGCACTGGGATTCTTGACTCATACTCCTTGTCCACCGGATACTGCGAGCGAAACTTTTCAATTTCCTTAATTAGATTTTCTGAAATGCCAAGCTCTCTTAATTTGTCCAACAAGCTCATCGCTTCCTTTCATGTCAGATATTTTAACTGTTCTAAGGCCATACATACTCAAAACCATACACAGTTTATGCTTTACGTTATATTGTCATGCGATACATTATTTCTTCACGCCCTTGGTGTCACGGTTTGCAATGTGCAGCCTGTGAAGTGCCACCTGCTTACCCTTTACCTCGACCTCTTTTTCCTCCTGGTCATTAAGCAGATAAATGTCAGTAAGCTCATCCTCTCTGTCAAGCCTCATTCCCCTGACACCTACTGCTGCCTTTTTCTTTTCAGGAATAGTGCCACAGTCGATTCGAAGGAACATCTCCTTCTTTGAACGCATTACCATTGTAGCATTCTCTGAAATCATGTCAACAAATAACAGCTCATCATCATCCATGAGCTTTGTGGCCTGCGAGGTCTTTCGTGTCACCACAAACTCAGCACCATCCACGAGCTTTATCATGGCTGACTTCGTTCCAAATATAAGCTTGTGCTTTTCAACATCCATAAGAGGCGCTATAAATACTATATCCTCCTTACTGCTGTCATAGTTGCTTACATTGTCAATAGGTGTGCCCTTGTCACGGAATTTGCCGTAAGGCAGGTCTAACACCTTGACAAGATGCATGTTTCCGTTGTTTGTGAAAATGCACAGCTTATCTATATTTTTGACCTTTAATATCAGCTTGTTCTCTGCGTCAGCTGTATCTTTGTTTCTATCATAGGTTGAAGTATCTACTGTCTTCACATAGCCGAAGCGGTCCATAAGCAGCACTACATCCGATACCTCCAGCTCTTTTTTGACCACAACAGCTTCCTCGAGATTGTCAAGCTCCGTGCGTCTGTCCCTTGCATACTCCTTGCGGAACGCTTTAAGCTCCTTCATAATGACCTTTGCCATAGACGAGCGATGCTCTAAAATATCGCTGTACTCTGCAATCTTTGCCCTGGTCTCCTCGTGCTCCTTAATCAGAGCCTCAATTTCGAGTCCAATCAGCTTGTACAGACGCATTTCAAGGATAGCAGCTGCCTGACGCTCAGTAAAGCAAAGCTGGGCTGCCATGGCCTCTGAAGCCTTTGACTTGAATTTAATCCCCTCTGTCTCTCCATTTATGAGACATGCCTTTGCCATTTTCTGGTCACGGCTTCCTCTTAATATTTCAATAATCAGATCTATCACGTTGCAGGCCTTTATGAGTCCCTGCTGTATTTCTTCTCTCTCCTGCTCCTTTGCAAGAAGTGTCTCATACTTTCTTTTTGCAATCTCATACTGGAAATTGACATGGTGCCTTATGATGGGTACAAGACCAAGCGTCTCAGGTCTTCCATTTGCGACGGCCAGCATATTTACACCGAAAGTGTCCTCCAGCTTTGTCTTTTTATACAAAAGGTTCTTAAGTGCCTCAACATCAGCACCTTTTTTAAGCTCTAAGACAATTCTTATTCCCTCTTTCGATGACTGGTTGGTTATATCCACAATATCCGTTGTCGCCTTTGACTCGACAAGTGAATAGACATCATTTAAGAATTTTCCTATATTGGCACCAATCATTGTGTATGGAATTTCCGTAATGACAAGCTTGTCCTTTCCTGCCTTACCCTTCTCTATTTCGATTCTTCCACGGATTTTTATCTTTCCCTGTCCGGTCTCATATATTGCTGCAAGATCATCCTGATTTGCTACAATGCCTCCTGTCGGAAAATCAGGCCCCTTTATATACTGCATCATCTCGGCTGTGGTGATATCAGGATTTTTCATATAAGCAATCACACCGTCCACCACCTCGCCAAAATTGTGTGGCGGAATGCTTGTAGCCATGCCAACTGCTATACCCTCAGCTCCATTTATCAAAAGGTTCGGCACCTTGACCGGAAGCACCTCTGGCTCTTTTTCTGTCTCGTCGTAGTTTGGAATGAAATCAACCACATTTTTGTCAAGATCAGCAAGGTAGGCTTCCTGTGTGATTTTTTGAAGTCTTGCCTCAGTATAACGCATGGCAGCGGCTCCGTCTCCCTCGATTGAGCCAAAATTACCGTGTCCATCGATAAGCGGCATGCCCTTTTTGAAGTCCTGTGCCAAAACGACCATCGCATCATAGATTGATGAATCGCCGTGCGGATGATATTTACCCATTGTATCACCGACTATACGTGCACTCTTTCTATATGGCTTGTCGTACCTGATGCCCAGCTCATGCATATCATAAAGTGTACGCCTTTGTACAGGCTTAAGCCCATCGCGCACATCCGGCAGGGCTCTTGCTATAATGACACTCATCGCATAGTCAATATATGATTTCTGCATCAGCTCCGAATATTCGGTCTGAATTATATTGTTGTCTACATTGTTATCTATATTTCTATCCATGTCTTTCTCCGATTATAAATACTGCTTAACTATTCAGAACCACTGAGAACCAAAAGCAAAATCGTCATGCTTACACATCCAGCTCCGCGTCATGCGCATGCTCGTATATAAACTCTTTTCTCGGTGGCACATCACTACCCATAAGCAGTGATGTCACATCATTTGCCAGGCGCCCATCCTCTATTTCAATACGCTTTAGCATCCTAGTTGCGGGATTTAATGTGGTATCCCAGAGCTGATCCGCATCCATCTCTCCAAGACCCTTATATCTTTGCAACGTAAACTTGCCTGTATGTGTCTTTCTGTACTTGTCAAGCTCCGCATCGTCATACAAATATTTTTCCTCGCCCTTTGACGGAATAGCCTTGTAAAGCGGAGGCATGGCAACATATACATGTCCCTCTAAAATAAGCTCAGGCATAAACCTGAAGAACAGAGTCAAAAGCAGTGTGGAGATATGAGCTCCGTCCACATCAGCATCGGCCATAATGATGATTTTGTCATAGCGAAGCTTTGTTATATCAAAATCATTTCCATACCCTTCCGAAAATCCGCAGCCAAACGCATTTATCATTGTCTTTATTTCAGCGTTTGCCAGTACCTTATCAATACTTGCCTTTTCAACATTCAAAATCTTGCCTCTAATCGGCATGATTGCCTGAAACATACGGTTTCTTGCCATCTTTGCCGAGCCTCCGGCCGAATCTCCCTCGACTATGAAAATCTCGCACTTAGAAGCATCCCTGCTCTCACAGTTTGCAAGCTTTCCGTTTGAATCAAAGGAAAACTTCTGCTTTGTGAGCAGATTGGTCTTTGCCTTCTCCTCAGCTTTTCTAATCTTTGCGGCCTTCTCAGCACATGATATTACCGTCTTTAAGACCTCAAGATTCTTGTCAAAATAAAGCGGTACCTCGTCATTTGTCACCTTGGCAGTTGCACGGTTTGCATCCTGATTGTCAAGCTTTGTCTTTGTCTGACCCTCGAATCTAGGGTCAGGATGCTTTACTGACACTACAGCAGTCATGCCGTTTCTGACATCTGCTCCGTTGAAATTCGCATCCTTGTCCTTTAATATACCAAGCTCCCTGGCATATGAATTGATAATACCTGTAAACGCAGTCTTAAAGCCTGTGATATGCGCTCCACCCTCAGAATTGTATATATTGTTGCAAAAACCTAGAATATTCTCATGGAACTCGCTTGTATACTGAAAAGCCACCTCAACCTTTATATCCTCACTCTCTCCTGTAAAGTAAATGACATCATGCAGCTTTTCAATATTTTTATCCAAATCCTTTACAAAACCAACAATACCCTCAGGCTCATGATACTCAATATGCTCTGTCGCATCGCCTCGTTTATCCTCGTATATGATGGTAAGCTTCGGATTGAGATATGCAGTCTCCTTCAGTCTGTTCTTTACATCCTCTTCCTTGAATCTTGTCTTCTCAAAAATCTCCGGGTCAGGCAGGAAATTAATCCTTGTTCCTGTTTTTTTGGTTTTGCCTAAAGTAGGAAGCAGGCCATTTTCAAGCTCCACAACAGGAACACCCTTTTCATATCTGTCATGGTGGATATAGCCATCTCTGCTTATCTCCACATCCATATATGTGGATAATGCATTTACAACCGACGAACCAACTCCGTGCAGACCTCCGCTTGTCTTGTATACAGAATTGTCAAATTTACCTCCTGCGTGCAGTGTC
>OBDB01000237.1_pt1 | contig 18968 bp, 22 predicted proteins | sample 1518221 | NCBI WGS metagenome assembly OBDB01 (sample SAMN01760938, study PRJEB22395) | human gut metagenome | reverse complement strand
GAATGGAGGGAAAAATACTTGATAATAGGTCAGTTCTGACCTATTATAAACACATTGGGAGGGGATGGTCCCCAACCACCAAAGCCGCTCAGCGGCAGGAGCATGAAAATGCATTTCACAACTTTTCTAAAAAAACATTTCGATATAGAAAAAGTCGTTGGTACTTCTGATTCTGGAAATGATACCGAATCTATTTATGTTTATGAAAAAGGAAATGATTGCGAACCGTTGTTTATTCTGCATGAATCCTGGCTAAATGCAGAAATTAAAAAGTGTGGGGTATGGACTATTGGCAATATATATTCCACATTGGAACACGGAAAAGAATATTCTGAACAGGAACTAATAAAAATGATTAAGGAGGGTAAAGTAATCAGCAAATATTAATTTGGGGTTGGTAACAGGCTGTGGGGCAGCCTGTTACCAAATGACAGATCATCTTTGGAGATTCTCAAATGTCAGTATGTGAAATGATAGAGCTTGCAAACCGCATTGTAAATGGGGAACCTGTAAAAACACCCGCGATAGAAGCATGGATTATTAGCGAAATCATTTGGTGGGCGCATAACCGGGATAATGCTTTAGTTTGAGTCATATATGGGGAGAGTGTCATGCTCTCCCTTTCTTATTGTGTAGCGCGTTGTATTACATAGTTAGCTTTACGTTGTAAAGATTTTATTGTCTTTACAGTGTGGTGCGTTTTCCGGCGGTTGCGCTGCGCTTAGGGGTATGTGGCTTCGATGATCCAGGGTATTTCGACGTAATGCGTTGTATTACGATGTATACTCTTTAATTGCTTGCAATCTCTTTTCACGTTCGTTGCTTTGTTGGGCCTTTTCCAGTTGGCTGTATATGTACTCTTCATCTTTACCCGTGAGTATTGAGCCGGAGAGCAGACGATTAATAACTATACGTTTAATTTCTGGGTAATCTTTGGTTTTATCGAGTATGGACAATATGTGGTCACTGCTAAGAATTATCCCACTCCATGAGTCTAAATAGCTCTTAAAAATCACAATCATAAACACACCGAAAAGCATTATGATGATTGTTACCACATTAATGCTAAACGTTGATATAAAGGTATACGCGGCCACACCAATTATTGCTAAACAGAGACATAAATAAATGAAACCGATTTTGTTGCGTTGCTTTTTTTCTGCACGATCATGATCATCTATGATTTCCAGTATCTTTTCTGGGATTAGTTGAGTCATTTTCTTTCCTTATTTGGGACACGGAGTGTTTAATTACATAGCTTTACATTGTAAATCTATGTTTGTCTTTACGATGTAAATGATGAGATGTGCAGTTAAAAGTGTCAATCAGATATCATATAGTAAAATACTATATTATTTTCTATGTATCACATACACAGCGATAAAACTGGATAAATGACTTACACTGTAAAGATTGAGCTGTCTTTACAGTGTGGTTCATAAGTCATACGAATGAAATAATTTGCCTTTGTGTGTATGCGTGTGTATAATTATCCTCAGGTTAGGGAGGACATATGAAATCTGCTGACCTGTTGAAAGAACTGATAGCTGCTGGTTGCGAGTTGAAACGGCATAAGGCAAGCAGTCACCAGATATGGTGGTCGCCAATAACAGGAAAAACTTTTCCTGTTCCTCATCCTAAAAAGGACTTGCCGCTAGGTACTGTCAGATCGATCAAAAAAATGGCGGGGATTTAATCCCCGCCGACTTTGGAGGTAGCCATGTTCTTTTCTGTTGGTGTCGAAACACCGAAAGATGATCATACAGCATACGGTATCACCGTTCCGGTTTTTGATTGCTTTGATTTTGGATGTGTTTCTGCTGCTGATTCTCAGGCAGAAATACCCGCAATGGCGCGTGAAGCGATATTAGCAATCGTGGAAGAGATGGTAATAAGCGGTGCTCATTCTGTTGATGATATTCATGATGAAGGGTGTTTGACTTATTCCGTCAACCCAAATTATAACCACTGTGATAGCTGGTTTGTAATTGATGTTGATTTGTCAGAAATTGAGGGCAAACAACAACGTATTAATATTTCATTGCCTGATGTATTGATTCGTCGTATTGATGGATATGTGAGAGAAAGTGGCGGCGTATACAAAGATCGTAGCCATTTTCTGGCTCAGGCGGCACGTCATGAACTTGCATATAAATAAAACTATCCCCGCGTTGTGCGGGGATTTTTTTTGATAGCTAACCGCTAGCCGCAGTCCAGCGACCGAGCATAGCGAGCGAGTGACGAGGAAGCGGAAGATCCACCGTTGCCAGGAGAAAAGCAGGTACGCACTATGCGTTCTGCCCTAATGATGCTTTCACAAACCACGCAGCCTGAAGTATTACGCCATGAATCCAGCGTAAATCGGCATCACGATTTTCTTTTTTCATTTTTTCGCCACTTAAAGCCTTGCTTACGTGACTTTTTACCAGATTTTCGTGTAATTCTTTTGCTTCTTCAATTGTGAAACCACCAGGCAAATTTGGCGCTTCTGCTTCCAGCGATGCCAGTGCGATTTCATAAGCCCGACGCTCAATATTGTCTCGGACGTCCAGGCTGCCTATACGCTCTTTGATTTCTTTAATTAGTTCTTTGTCCTCGTCGGTAAAAGTGGTCATTAGGGACTCCTTTTCATATTTATGGTTTTCTTGAATCAATTTCGTCTAGTTTGAGTTTTATATTTTGCTGGTCTGATTTTGGTAATTTTCTCATGCTCTCTTCAGTTATTTTTTTCATATCAAGAAATGCTCTTGCATAGAAGCGCAGACTTGCCTCTTTTTCATGTTGTGCAACATACCAGGTTGCGCCAGAAAATGCCGCAGACAGGCATAATGTGCACAGGGCACAAATTGCAATGGCTGTTTTGATACTGAATGGTTTTGCTGATTTAGTTAGTATCTCTAGTTGTTTTTTATGGTCGGAAGCAATTTGGTCAAAATTTTGTTTGATTCCAGAAAAAGTATTTATTGCTTGTTTGGTTATCTCGCTCTGACACTCATTAGATATTTGTCTTATATCGCTTTTTGCAATATTAATATCTTTATTAATATCAATGCTGCTTTGTATTATTTTATTTACTTTGTCTGACAGAACGGCATCCAGACGAGCAGGTGTCTCGTCTATAGCGTTGATAATTAAGTTTGCTGTTTTTTCGATCTGTTTTTCTAAAGCAATATAATCTTCAAGAAGATCGTTTATTTTTTGATCTTTAAACTCTTCAGAGATACTACGAGACATTGTTTTTCTCCAATTTTATGACCGGGTACATCCCGGTCATATTGTATCAGACGAGATTGAGGTTTTTAAAGGCAACATCAAGATCGCTGTTGAATCCATTCATCAACATTTTTACTGCTCTTAAATTTGACAAATCTTGCCGCTCTTCCTTTGAAGAAGCTGAACGAATTAATGAACGAAAATCACGATTGTCATTATAGACATCATCATACTGTAGGCCGCTTTTATTTAAAATATTGAAAATGTTGTTATGGTAAACAACAACAGGATTTTCACCTACAATTTCTTTACATACGTCGTCAGCTAAGAAAACTGAATATTGTTTGTTAATAGGGGTGTCCTTTTCAGCAAGATTGAAAATTACTTTAAAACGATCCTGTTCAACACCCATAGCCATTAGTGTTGTAATGGTTTGAATTGAGTCTATTTGTTGTTTTGCTTCTCGCACAACAGGAACGATGAAATAATCAATAAGGTCATGACTTCCCTGATATTCATTCATCTGTACAAGGAATTGCTCAATATTTGATGAGCCTACGTCAATGATGGTGCATTCACTATCATCAATACGTTTGATAATTTCGTCAAACTCCTTTGCTGATAATTTCTCGTCATTTGTACCATCAGTGTTTAATGTTTCTACTTTTATAATTTCTGACCCCTCCAGACGAGGTTTCAATAAAGTTTGGCAAATGGTCGATTTCCCTACGTTTCCGCTATTATTTACAATTGCTAGTTTTAAGTACATTTTTCTTACCTTTTATTTCGTATATAATTTCCAAGAGTATTGCTAACTTGTACAAAGTTAGCACAATTCCAAGATTTTATTGTTTCTATAGATACATTGTTATCTATAGCTTGTTGAGCTATCTTTGCATTGTTGAAGCAAACTGGCAAATATGCATTAAGTATATCATTATCTTGCTTCGTTTTTCTGTTTTTGTCCTCAATGGTTATTGCTTTTTGATACGTTTTCTCTTTATTTGAAAGAAGATGAGAAACGTCTTTTTTCTCGGCCCTTTCTTTTCGTATGCGATGTAATATGTTTTCAAACGTCTTTAACGTTAGATCAAAACCTTCATCATTAAGAGCATTAACAATATCAATGTTTCTTATGCCTTGTTGCTGCGCTTCTTCTATTTCAGCAAAACGCTCTCTTATTCTTCCAGTTTTACTTCGCTTGACCTTCTGAGCTAAGAGCGAACCAAGTAGTTTATTTTCTCCATTGTTCATTTGTCAGTCTCCAGGACAGTGAAATCATGATGAGCAATTCTATCATGAACGTCAAGCAATTTTTGCTATGTATATGCTATGCGTTTGCTATGTATATGCTATGCCATTGGTTTTTATGGTGTGTTTTTGCTATGTATTAGCTATGTTTATGGTGTGCATTTGATGTGTGAATGCTATGGAATCAAATAATTTTCTAAAACACAGGCACGATACCGATTGTACACAAGACCGTTCCGGTCATGTTACAATCGTGTGCCAAAGGGGGATGCCCCTTTGAAACCCCGAACGACGCAGCCGTTCTTATGCGGTTCTACGAACCTTGAGGACATATGAAGAAAAAAACCAACAAAAACGTTCATGTAACATTCAGACTTACCGAAGAAGAATATGCTCCGTTCGATAGGGCTATAAAAGAGCTTAATATTAGTAAGTCAGAATTTTTCAGGCTGCTTACTATTGGTAAAATAAACATATATGCATCTGATAAACGTAACATCCCAGAATACAAACGTTGTCTTTCTCAGTTGAGTTGGGCAGGAAACAACATAAATCAAATAGCGCACCGATTAAATTCAGATCATTTAAAAGGTATTATATCAGAATCGCTTTATAAAAAGGTTTTAAATGGACTAATCGGTATTCGTGATCGCCTTCAGGAGATAGCTAAATGATTGTCAGATACGGTGGTGGTAATGATGGTATCGTTGATTATCTGATAAATGGTCGCAAAGCAGAACGCCAGTACACGCGTGATGAACTTGATCATCGTGTCGTTCTTGATGGTGATTTACAGACTACAGATAAGATTATTGATTCTATTGAAAACAAAAGTCAGGAACGTTATTTGCACATTACTCTGTCTTTTCATGAAAGTCATGTGTCGAATGAAGTGTTAAAGGCTATTGTTGATGATTATAAAAAGTTATTGATGAATGCTTATCATCCTGATGAATACTCTTTCTATGCGGAAGCTCATTTGCCTAAAATTCGTCATATCCAGGATAATAGCACCGGAGAACTTGTTGAAAGAAAACCACATATTCATATTGTAATTCCTAAAGTAAATTTGATTACTGAAAAGTTCCTAAATCCAGTGGGAGATGTTACCAAAGGGCATACAATTGAACAGCTTGATGCTATACAGGAATTTATTAATAATAAATATAATCTTGATAGCCCTAAAGACTATCCGCGTAAAGATGCGGATTACGGAAAAATTATAAGTAGAGTTAAGGGAGATCTTTACAAAGAGCATCACTCTGAATTGAAAGGTGAGTTGCTTTCGCGTATAGAGAACGAGAAAATTGAAAATTACTCTGTATTCAAAGATATTGTTGCAGAGTATGGTGAACTTCGTATAAGAAATGCTGGTAAAACCAATGAGTATCTGGCTGTAAAATTGCCGGGAGATAAAAAATACACAAACTTAAAAAGTCCTCTTTTTCGTCAGAATTACATTGAGACAAGGACATTAACACTTGAGAAACCAACACACAAAGAGATAGAAAAGAGACTTAATACCTGGTTAAATAAAACAAGCTATGAGATTAAGCATATTTTTAACCAGGCGGAGAAAACAAGGGAACTTTACAAGACATTAAGCCCTTCACAACAAATTGATTTCCTGCAAGAGAGGATAAAAGAATATGACTCAAGAGAAAAACTTAACGAAAGAAATTCTCAGCAAACGTCAGGACGAGCGGGAGGTTACAAGTCGTGTCCTAAAAAGTTTGCCAGAATCCGTCAATCTGAAGCAACAGTCGGATTGTCACGTATGCCCCAACGCGGTATGGTTTACGGAATCAATGGATTCACAAGACCCGACTCTGTCAGTGTATTGTCAGATATTTCGCAGCGTGATCTGGCAGAGCAATTATCGCAAAGAGAACATCCTGGTCAGGATGTGCGACGGGATTATGATAGACAATTCACAGAGTCAGGAATAAAAAGTCTTGAACGCTCTTCTTTTTTGTGTGAAACGATGTTTCAGACTCTGAATGAGGCGGCAGAGAAAAACGAAATTGCAACGATGGCAGAAATTCGCAGAAATATTGATCCTGTCAGGTTTCTGTCTTCTGCCGCCGAGCGTTTTAATATTATTCCAGCGCAGCATAAAATCAGAACAGCAAAGGACGGTTCCCCCCGGTTTTCTGTGGGGAATCGTAATATGAACGCATCTGATTTTCTGACAAAGCATATTAATCTTGCCTGGAAAGATGCGAAATCCTTTCTGCTTGAAGTTTATTCACAGCAGTTAGAAAACACGCCATATACGCGCTATCCAACCTACAGACGCCTTACGTATCATGAAGCCCGTGAGCGTCTTAACTCACTGAATTTATCGGAAAAAACATTACGAAATACTATCAGGTTTGAGCGTGGCAAGCTGTATAATGATCTGCGAGAGATGAGACGCGAGTTGAAGTTAATACCACGTGAACAGCGTGATATTGCCGTGGGTGTGATTGTTTACAAAAAACTAACCACACTTGAGCGTCTTTCTGAACTCGACACAGAGGGGCGACACATTATTCGTCAATATCATGCTGACTGGCATAAGGATAAAGATGAAATGAAAGCCCTTGAACGTCTCAAAAGCTATCTCAACTTCGATGAAATCAACGCCATTTCTGCTGACGAACCCGAACTTTCGCTTCAGAAAGCGGTGGATTCCCAGCGCCGCTTAGAAGAGGCGAAAAAGGTTAACTCCAAACTAAAAGATCTTGTGATGGATAAGCAGGATTCCAGGATTGTTTATCGCGATCAGGAATCGGAAAAGCCTGTCTTTACCGACAAAGGGAACTTTGTCGTTGCGGGTAAAAATCCCTCAAAAGAAGAGATCGGAATAATGCTTGAGTATTCCAGGGAAAAGTTTGGTGGTGTACTCAAACTTACCGGCTCTGAAGATTTCAAAAAAATGTGCGCTGAAGTTGCCGCAGAGCAGGACATGAAGATTATTTTACGCCCGGAGCAGTATCAACAGATGATGCTGGAATTAAAAGCAGAACTTCAGGGTAATAAGTTTGAGCAGGTGGAAACACAGGAAAATAGCCAGGAGTCCGAATCCAGAATAGAGAAAGGTGATGCATTGAAGGAACAGGCCACCGAACAGGCACAGGCCACAGAACAGACTCAGGCCACAGAGCAGGCGCAGGCCACAGAGCAGACGCAGGCCACAGAGCAGGCGCAGGCCACAGAGCAAGCACAGGCCACAGAGCAAGCACAGGCCACATCTTCATATGATCCTGGTGTTATTACCAGGGCAAATACCCTGGATTCACAGATGCTTAGTAAAGGCACAAATGGTGAATTTGGCTATTTGAAATCTCTGGATAGCGATGAAAATGAGATTTGGGAAGTGCTGGGGCATGTACCTGGAGACAGCGATGATATCTTTAGTGTTGCCAGTTTTGATAATGAAAACGATGCAAAAGAATTTTGCAATATTGTTAATGAATTAGGAATTGACAGAACACAGGCTCTGATTCAGGAGCAGCTTACTACTCAACACGATCAGGCTACTGCGCAGGTGCATAATAAACAGGAAATTTATTGTATAAACTTTAGTCGCTTCCATGATTTGAATGAAGGTATCGTCTTTCATTCTAAAGATGCGGCTATTCAGTGTTATGAGGAAAGCAAATCTTCTGCAATAGAAAAATATGAAAGCAATTATTTAAATGGTGATGGTTTTGATACTGTTGTGCTTATGTCTAAAACTGTCTCAACCGATGAATTATCCTCTTATCCAGAGGGGGCATTAGTAACGTTTGATAGGCCATTTGAAATAATTGCCAATTCATATGAAGAATACCGTACCCCAGTGTATGCGGTTTCTTTTTCGAAGGATGAGTTTAGTGAAGATATTAAGACTTTTGAGTCATTGCACGACGCATCTGAATATAAAAATAAGATGCTTCAGGAGCACGGGCTTAACCAGGATGATATCTTAATCACACCTGTAACAAGAGAAGAAATCGCCTTTAAAGGAATTAAGGACGCTGTTAATGACGCTAATATGGCAGTGATGGAACAGGCGGGGGATTCGTCCAGAGAATCACCAGAAGAGATACTCGCCAGTATTTCAGCTAACGAGCATATGATCTCCGGGCTTGAAAACTTCCTGGTTAAAGACCGTTCTCAGTTCAGTTCCTGCAATGGGGATATCGTTGTGGAGGCGGAAATTACCAGGGGGGAAGGTGGTCTTTATCGCCTTGCGGTCGCTGGTAAGCATGGCTTAGAGCGTGGTGATGCAGTTGCCAGAGTGGATGTTACGGAGCAGCAATTTGCCGCGATCACTGGAAAAACACCTTCTGAAGTTTTAACGGGGGACCAAACATCGGCTCGTGTTCCGGTAATTACAGGTATCCATTTCAGTACAAGGGCTATTGAAAATGTGAATAAACTGGAACAACAGAAGGATTATGTCTATTTCTCAACACATGAAGGTCTGAATGCTGAAATAAAAGATTTCAGCTCTCTCAAGGATGCTATTGAGTGGGGCCGGGTTGAATGCGAGCTACATGATCTCAATAAGCGCGATACTGTCATTTATCGCGTCGAGTCTGAACATATTTCTCAGGGGATTGACGCTGTAATGAAAAATGCTGAACGCGTGGAGCGTCATGAAATTGAGAAAGCACAGGGACGGGATTGCACGCCGGAAGACGGCAAGATTCTTGAGGCAATTGATCGCTTTGAGGACAAGTTCAGAGGGGAAGGACTGAAGTTCGAAAGGGAGAAGGCCGAATCCGATTTGCTTAATCACGGATTCACTCGTGAAATGGCAGAAGATGCTCTTGGAAAACAATTTGTCCAGGCCAGAGAAGATCATCAGGAATCGCAGCAGCAGCGTGACGATTCACAGGACATGCACTAATTAAGAAAAAAGCCCGGTTTTCGGGCTTTTTAAGAAAAAAAGTCAACCCCAAACAGAAATAATAGCTACAAAAATGGACAGTAATAATGCAATAAAAGTAATGTTGAGCCATATGTTGGACGAGTCTTTTAAGACTAATATGGCTGTTAATGCCATTGTAATGAAACTAATGGTAATAATGGCTGCAAATAAATATTGTACAATGTTTTTTATTGTACTTGGTTGCTCCCCAATTCTTTCTCTGTAATTTGCATCAACATTAGATATCCATTGAAGTAATAGAGCAATAAAACAGCCTACTCCGCAAAAGGTGAATTGCACAGACGTTGGGTTTGAATCAAACAACGAGATCGCTAAGTTATATAAGTATATCGCACCTGAAATCACCCCGACAACTAAAATAGAGATTAGTATAATCCGAAGAACTAATGTATTGCTTTCCTTTAATGAATATATTAAAGCCGTTTTTTCGTATTCTTTCATGATTTAATCCGGTCTATAAGTATAAGAACCAACAAAACTTTCTCAACCTCAACGTTAACATCAAGACACCTCACTTCATAAATGATCGCCTCAGTATGTCAAACAGAAAAAGGCAAAAAGCACTGGCGGACAGACACGGTAGTGTTTCAAATGGATTTTTTGACAAAATGCCGTAGCCAGCGAAAAAAAGACTAAACAGAAGGGGGATACAAAGAACAAACAATTTGAATATCTTCATAGATCTTTATCCTTCTTTCATCATGGCTAGTTCCGTAATCCTGTTTTCTGGACGGCACTTTTCAGGCAGATAGAATGATTTATTGTCAGGGAATACCCATTCATCTTTATCAACGCCGAATAAACCACCTTGTTGAGCATCCAGTGCCTTTAATTTGCATGTTTTGGGTATTGATTCATGTAGTTCCTGCCTTTTCTCTGTTTCCTGAAGTATTTCCTTTGGTGGCATGATAAGTGGCATGATAACTGCGGGGGGAATCATCAGAGCATGTAACATACTTACGAATAAAAGCCATCGACATACTTGATCCTCGATATCATTGGTGATGCTATATGCTATCCCTGCATTGAAAAAAAAGAATATCATATAGACACAAATATATTGTGGCTGAATGACAATTAACTTTATCAGGTAGTAGAAGAAATTGTAGGTCTCGTAGAGGAAAAACATTCATACCACCTATAACACTATTAAGATAGCCTGCCAGATATCCATTTCAGACAGGCTATATACAGGGTTCAATTCATTCTATGAAAGGTGTATAGGGATTGCTGATGTTTGTGTCGATCAAAAATCTAATATTAATAGATGAAAACTAATATACATATTTCCAGACGGATGGAGGGACTTTATCGTAGAGTTTATTCATTGTGAGTTCCGCAAGCCTGTGATCGGCGGCGGCATTAAACGACTCAAGCTCAGAAGGGGGGAGGCAGTTTTGGTTTTTTTCAATAATCTTTTCAAGTGTGTCGAGTGTTGAGCAACGTCTTAACTGAAAGAGCCAGTCTTGTTTTGTTTTCATTGTACAATTCCTGAAGAACATCCTTGCCCTATAATAGCTACAACGATGTTTGATTTCTACTGCTGGGTTTATTGACGGGAGAACGGGCAGAAGAAAAGCCGCTGCCGCGCCCCCGTTCTTATCGGAAGTAAATATTATAATTAGTAATTAAGACAAGAACGAAAAACAAAAGCGGAAACACATTTTTAATGGGGGGGACTGCGTTCGCCAGCCCCATTGTACTTACAAAACTGAAAGCAGCCAGTAATAGTGAAAACATACCGAAAAAACACGTCTCAATAACATTGCCCGTGGGAAAAGATATTCCGATAGATTTAGCCAGGGAAGACACTATTCCGAAAGAGTTAGCCACGGAAGACACGGTAGTTAAAACGACAAAGAAATTGTTAACAGGGAAAACAGAGTCGTTTCTGGCAATTGTGCTATCTTTATCCTTTTTTAAAATAATAAATTTCATTTATCCATCCCCCTAAAGCAACGTCTAATAATCTATGTTATGCGCATCAATGAGTGCACGTAGATGTTCTAACTCTTTCTCTTGCATCTGGCATAGATGATAGAGATTATCACATTTCGTGCGATATTCAGAGCATTCAGAAAGAAGACTGGCTGTTCTCAAATGTAACATCAGGATTATCACTAAAAAAACTAATACACTAACAGCGAAAAGCAACAAACCATTCACCATAAAATCTGTACTCTCCACGCCGAGAAACGAAACATGAGAATTATCATCAAAATAAACGGATATTTCAAAGGATAACGCCCTCCAGAGAAAAGGAGGGCTGTAGAATCATTTCTCGATGAGAAACTCATCAAGGGAACGACCTCCTGCCAGTGCTTCAGCAATCGGGTTTGGCGCTCGCCCACGACCAGACTTGGCTATTAACTGAAGCAATTCCTGACCTGAAAAGCCATTTCTGCTTTGCTTTCACTTCTTAGCCCTTGCCGGAAAACCCAGCTTCCCTGTTTTCTTATCCTCAAGGACAAGAACCGCATCATACGTTCCACCGCTTTTCTTTTTAAATCCCTTAATCAAATCGGTTTTTCCTGATTTAATAAGTTTTTCGGCCTGTGCCTGGGTGATTTTCTTGCCAGAAAACTCATTCCAGATTTTAAATTCACATCCTGTACAGGAATAGCTTTTTGGCCTGATAACAATCTGTTTACCACAGGAAGGGCAAGGAGAGGACAGGCGTTGTGACTGACCAGACGGCGCGCTGGGGGAAACTTTTATTTCAGCACTGTTCGCATTACTGATCATCGGTATCAGATCATTGTACAGTTCGTCAACGAACTGTTCGATGGTCATTTCTCCGTTTTCAATGAGTGTCTGTTTTTCCGCCCATAATGCCGTCATATCTGGATTAACAGCTATATCCGGCAGAGCATCAATAAGCGCATACCCGGTATCTGTCGGAATAAGTTTTCCTTTTTCCAGGGTGATATAGTTCCGTTTTTTCAGTGTTTCCAATATGGAAGCCCGCGTAGCTGGCGTACCAATACCGCCATGTTCGTCTTTTTTATCCCGATCTTTATCCTTCAGTAACTTTTTAATCACTGGATCAGTGACAAAATCTGCGACACGAACAAGCGCGGCAAGTAAAGTGGCTTCGGTGAATAATGGCGGTGGCGTTGTTTTCTTCTCATTCACAACCACTTCTTTTGTCGTCACTGTTTCTCCTGTGCGAATTTTACAGAGAAGATCAAAAGCGGAATCATCATTTTCGACTTCTGCTTCATCGTCCCCGGCATTTTCCACACCAAGAAACGCTTCAAATCCGCTGTCTGTAGTTTTCCTGGCACGGGCATAAAACGACTCATCACCACACTGAATGGCGACGGATACTTCCTGATATGCCTTCTCAGGCATGAACTGGACAAGATAGTGTTGTGCAATTGCCAGGTAAACGTTGCGTTCGTCGGTGCTCAGTGCGTTTACGTCCGGTACGCTAACGGTTGGGATGATGGCTGTATGCGCTGTTACTTTTGCGCTGTTAAATGCCTTGCTTTTACGTGTCGTATCAATATCCATTGGCTGATCAAACACCGACTTCAGGGCATCGATTATTTGTGGTGCTTCGCTGAATTGTTCGTCTGAAAGATATGAACAATCTGAACGGTTGTAAGTAATTGCTTTGTATTTTTCGCGTAGCTGCTGTGTGATATCCAGCGTTTTTTGAGCAGTCATTTTGAATTTTTTGTTCATGTACTGCTGAAGTCGTACCAGGTTAAAGGGCAACGGTGCAGCCGTTTTTTTATCATCTGTTGCTGCCGCTTCAACTGTGGCTGGTTTTCCTGCAAGTGATGTTGCTGTTCCATTCGCCCAGGTTTTATCAAGCAATTTGCGGTCTGTCAGCGGTGCGAACTCACCAGGTTTCCAGTTCGCCCTGATAACATCAGCGCCGCGTTGAAAATGTCCGGTCATGGTGTAGTAGAAGCTGGATTTATGATTTTTATTGGCACGGGTGCGATTTACAATCAGGCCAAGCACGGGTGTCTGGACCCGTCCGACAGACAAAACACCTTTATAGCCTTTAGTTTTTGCCGGGATTGTGTAAGCACGCGTCATGGATAAACCGTATATCGCGTCGGCTACAGAACGCGCCAGAGCCTTGAGATAGAGTCCTCTGAAGTCACGGTTATTTTTGGGATTTGCCAGTGCCTTTTTCACTGCCGGAAGGGTGTTGTCGTTGATCAGAACGCGCTTAACGGGTTTTGTGTTGCCTGCATATTCCAGGACCTCATCGACAAGTAGCTGTCCTTCGTCATCTGGATCGCCAGCATGAATAATTTCGGTCACATCAGCACGCCTGATAAGCTCAATAATCGTTTTAACCTGTTTTTCGGCGCTTTCTACAGGCTGGTATTTTACGGGATAAAGACGCAAAGGGAGTGTTTCAATCTTCCACTCTTTGTATTCAGGATTATAGTTTTCGGGGGGCTGTGATTCGATAATATGACCAAAACAGTTAGTCACAATAGTATTATCACTTTCAAACCAGCCATCATGACGGGTAAAATTGCCACCAAGCGCCTTAACAATATCATTCGCTACTGCGGGTTTTTCTGCGATAAAAAGTCTCATCTTATTATCCTTTAAATAACTAATGCACTTTCAATAGAAGGTTGTCTTTTGAATAAAGAGCAATCTGTACTCAATCGTTCAGACTGAATAGTGTGAAGTAAAAGGCTTTCTTCTCTGGACAGAAGGAAGTCACCCCATTCGAACTCTTCCCACACATCATGACTGTTTTCACCAGGTTTATTTAATAAGGACTCCATTTTGGGCTGGATTCTGGCTGGAGGCTTATTTTCATAAGCTGAATGAACCCTGTAACTCCACTTATCAAAAGAACCATTTAAAAGAATTTCCTGTGAAACCATATCAAAATCATCATCTTCTATATAGGTATTGACTTGATGGTAAATTAACCCCATATCTTCAATATCCCAGGTGTATATAGTAGTAAACCATCTTAATTTTTTATCTGTTTGCAAAACGAGGCCATTAACTGACTTCCTTCCTTTTCGCATTCCAACCCATAAACATTTATTAGGCCACGGTCTGCCTACAGACAATGATTCACTATCAATTATAAAATCAAGCTCAGGTATGGAGATGGATTTAAGAGTGCATTTATTCGCCATGCGATGAAAAAGTTTAGGGACAATATGTAGGTACATATCTATTTCCTTTATCTTTATCGTAGTCAAAGAAGTTCTGATTTGTTGACCTCATGGTAAACAAGTTCACCATTGCGTATTAAAGATAAGTCTTTAATATTGCGCAAAAATAAAAAGACAGACTCATTAGTATCATTAATAAAAAATGATAAAAAACTCAACCATTTCAGGTATATTAAATTTTCTGTGTACAGTTCTTAATAAAAATTGACCCGTTGCCACCCAGAAGGCAAAGAAACAAACCACGAACACTGAATTATCGAGTAAATCGTATAACGAATACATCCAGTGACCAGCAGGATATGGCAAACCAAAAGAAGAATGCATTTCTTTCCCCCATTATGATTTTGAAGTATTCAGCATTAGTATTCATCTTCATAAGGTAGCCAATCGTAATCGTTTGAGTTCCAGTCAATTGGAAGAAATGGCTCTGTTTGTTTATGGCAGGAGAGGCAAACATAAATATTTTTCTCTTTATGAAAAATCATCGACTTACATTTATCACAGTCGCACCAACCCTCGACTGGTTCAGGGCATTCAGGTAATTCTGTCTCCTGATGTTTACCATATTTTTCCCATTCCTCGGCATCCTGATAACCTCCCCATACTGCTTGTGTAAAACTATCGATATAGTCACCTGACTCATTTTTATCAAAATTAAATTTATATACTTCGCCATTTAGTTCAAATGACATATCAAGGTCAGGTAGTAATTGCTTTTCGAAGCGTTGTTGTAACTCTTTCTTTTCTTTGGGTGATAAAGCCATAAAAACCTCTATCAGTTAGTTATGTTTGTATCGCCACTCCCACGGTGGAACCGGATTTGCATCGGCCCACAAACCGCGTTTTTGTTCCTGCGCTTCCCGTTGCAGAGCCGGTAATGACTCATCCACGTTGTAACGTTCATATACCCATGCAGCGCCAGACTGAACCATAAAGCGGCTGGCATCCGTGCCGTTCGTCGTGAACACATGACCGATAATGCGTCCGTAGCGGTCTTTATGTGAATAAGAGACTGTCACCTGTTTACCTGCAACCAGAGTTTTAAGCTGACTAGTTGACCAGCGTCCAAAAGGTTGTTTCTTTTCAGGGGCATCGATGTTTATCAATCGGACTCGGATCGGAACTTCATACACAACAATTTTTGCGGGTAGTGTTTTAATTTCTATGGTGTCGCCATCGAGAACGCGAATAACTTTCCCCTGAAGAATTTTCTGGTTAAATGTATAAGGTATTCCACCTGCATTTGCAGACTGAAAAGCGGTAAGCAGATAAATAAATATTGTTAATAAGATTTTCATAAAAGATTAACGTTAATTTGTCTGTACAATGGATAGAGCGTTATTCTTATTTTCTTCCTGCCGCTTCATCGAAAAATGATGATTTTCCTACTGCTGTGGCATCATACTGAAATGAATATCCAAAATCATCGTCATGCTCAAAACCTGTATTTTCTCCATTTTTTAGTCTGGAAAGAATAATCTCAAGTTGACTGATTATATCTTCCCTTTCACTATGACGAGTGCCTTGTAAGAAAATAGTTACTTGTTGCAAAGGATATGCATGTTCAATCCATGCCTGGCTAGGTCCAGAGTGCGTTGTATATAAATTTTTTTGTGCCGAAATATTATTCAGAAAACAGGCTAAATCATCATTGGGATAAATTTCTTTAATATTGTTAATGTCGGATGTTAGTTTTACAAGTTGGAATGGTGGAGAATTTTTGTCTTCATTGTTGTCTCCTTTATCGTATTCTGGAAACACAATTAACAAAGGTGCACCATTAGTTCTCTTCATAAAGCGGGTTACTAGCCGCCCAATATATTTATTGGACATATGCTGTTCAATGTCCAGGACAGCATATTCCTCCGCTGGGAACATTTTGTTTTTTTCGATGGATTTAATTTTTCTGGTAAGATGAATGTTTCTGATAAGCAAACCTACTATCAGGAAGTAAATAAATATCCAGAATAAAAAATCACTCTGTAGTTGTTCTATCATAAGTGAATCCTCTAATTTGTTAATGGACAAATCATTACCCGTTCATCAATGTTTGTAGGAAGTTCGCCAGGAGTAGGGACGCGTTCTCCTCGCTGGGCGGCTTGTGCCAGTGTTCGTAGCAGCAACACGCTGGCATGAAATATGGCCTGTTCTTTTGTGGCTGCGCTTGTTTCCAGGTCGAAATCACTCAGAGTTACAACGACTTGCCCGTTTCTGTTCTCGACCGTTGCCGGGTAGGGAACAAAATAGGGAGCGATCTTGCTGGTTTGCTTGCGTCGGGCATCGAGTTTACTGACAAGTTGATAAGCCCGAAGGTGTGTGTATCGTTTCAACATGTTCAGGGAGCGATGGCCTGAAATAGCGGCAACTTCAATGACATTCAATGTACCAAGTTCGAAAAATCGGCTGATAGCCTCATGACGGAGGTCATGAAAATGCAAGTTTTCTATCTTCAGTTCCTGAAGTGCTGTTCGCCAGGCACTTTTGAACCCCGAAGATGTATAAGAAAAAATATTACCGTTAAGCTGTATTGGCAGCATTTGCAGGTAACTACGGGCTTTCCTGGATAGCGGAACATCGCGTGGAGCACCATTTTTGGTTGTTGGAAGATGAGCTACCCCATGTTGCAGATCGACGTGTTCCCAACGCAATGACAAGATTTCACCTTGTCGCATTGCTGTTTCCAGCGCCAGATGAAAAATGACGTAAAGAGCCTGGTTTTTTTCTTTGAAATACCGCGAAAGTCGGCGTTCTTCTCCTGAAGTCAGGCGACGATCGCGCCCGCTACTGATTTTGGGTTTTCTGACCAGTTCGACAGGATTCATGCGGCATGTTCCCCATTCCACACGGGCGATATTGAATAATGATGACAACAGGGCAAGTTCAAGACGGACGGTGTTTCCGGTTATTTGACGCCCCGTTCGGGGGTTAATTTGCGCCAACCGTTGATCCCGATAATTGGCAATATCAACAGTGGTAATGTCATCCATATAGCGTTCAGCAATAGGGTGACGTTTAATCACATTTACGCGATAAAACTCCTGTAGATGACCTTTTTTGTGGATGGATACTGTCTTCAGGTATTTGTCCAGCGCCCGGCTGATTGTCATTTTGCGAATTTTGATTTTCTGAAACATATCCCCTCCAGACAAAAAAGGGGGGAAGGTAGAGATTCTTGCTTCGAAATGCAATATCACCGTGCCAATCCGGTGTGTGGAGAACTTCCGGTTCCTCTAACGGTAGTTACAGTAATCTTGGCTCACACAGAGGATCATTTACTGGTCGCAATACAGGAAGTGGTACGCTGTTTGTTTACGCCTCTGGAGGGAATGGTGGTTCCGCCGGGGGAGATTGCGCTAACACATCCAGATTGCAGGGATACGTTGCAGGGGTATTGATTAGCACAAATGCGAGCAACAACCCATCTTATGGGAAGACAGCATTCATCTCTTTTGCTGTCCCTGCTGGCGCAACTTATCAGATCACCTCTTATCCGGCCCAAAACTACTCTTGTGGCTCAGGGGTATTTTCAGTTTTTGGATACCAAACTTAATTGAGAGTTACACAGGACGCAATACAACCTGTCTTGTGCTCGTATTTGTACCATTTTCGTGAACCAGATGGACTCTCGACTACCTGGCAGTAATGAGAATCCTCAGCATTTCCCATTCTGGCAATGGCACAAAAGTCAAATTGCCCCAAGTAACCAGTGCTGGAAAGTTGAGTAACCTTGAGCTTTCCACCTAATGCCCTCCACACACCGGATTGGCACTGGCCTCCGTGCCAATCCGGTACGTGGAGAAGGGCATCAGGTAGCACTGTTCTGACAGGAAAAATAGCAAATGGACAACAGATCCCATTGCCATCTGGTTTTTCTGCCAGCCAGTGTACCTGGAGTGTCAGTAATGCAGAAAATCCGCACGGGTGGAAGCCGAATTATTTTGCGGGGTCAGTTGCAACCTATGATGCCAATCGAATTGTGAAATGCGGCTTCTATGACGAATACAACTTTTATGGCGGTACTCACCGAACTGACCTGTCGGGGAAATGTAGTTACATCGTGGTTTGCCAGTGATAAGTATCGTCACTGGCAAATGGCGTAAACTGTAATGGAACCATTTTGATCTTCGGTCGTGTCGCAACTGGCAGTCCATGCATTGTTGCCTGAAGGCATGGAACGCGTGAGCCATATAAATCCGGTATTTGATCTGCATTGACCGCCTCCACCAATGACTTTCTTGCCAGATGGACATGTTGCCGTTGCTCCTGGCCAACGCCACGCAGTAGCTGAAGCGGTAACAATTTGGCTATCACCTGCGCCAATTTTTTTCCACGTACCGGATTGGCACGGAGGCCAGTGCCAATCCGGTGTGTGGAGAACTTCCGGTTCCTCTAACGGTAGTTACAGTAAT
>OBDB01000229.1_pt1 | contig 19562 bp, 17 predicted proteins | sample 1518221 | NCBI WGS metagenome assembly OBDB01 (sample SAMN01760938, study PRJEB22395) | human gut metagenome | reverse complement strand
CAGATTTTACTCTTGAATTTTTATGCATAGCGAGGAATAACCTGACGCGAATAGCAAGCTATTTAAGGAAGGTTATGACGAAGCTATGTATAAAAATCCTTGTAGAATCTGACTCTGCGATTTAACCAGCGTTTCCTTTAGCTCCCACTATTTCCCATAGGCCAGCTGGTACAGCTTTTCCAGTGCTTCCGGGGTCTTGACTCCCGGATTCATGAGGAAAAGGTTTGGCTCTAAGAAGTAGACGTGATTCTCCTGTACGGCTTTGAGGTGTGCCCATGCAGGATTGTTTCTCATCGACTCATCGAGAGATTTGTTGATCTCATCTTGTTTGCCCATGGTGACAATGAAGATGACATCTGGATCGTCAGCGGAAAGCTGCTCTAAGGAATAGGGAACAGTCTTGCTGTCGAGCTTCAGATCCTTGTGGGCGGTGATGACGTTATTCATTTTCAGCATATCCACCATGGAAGCGCAGATGGACTTCGGAGTTTCTGCTGTGACAGATTTCCCTGTAGCGCGAAGGACAGCAACTTTCGCCGGGGTCTTTTCAGCGGCCGCTTTATCCATGACTGCTTTGACACCTTTTTCGTAGGTGTCGATCACTTCTTTGGCTTTGTCTGTTTTACCATAGAGTTCACCCATGAATTTCAAAAGCGGCACATTGTCATGTATGCCGTCGTACTGGATAAGGACGTAGGGGATCTGGCTCGATTTCAGAAGAGACTCGAGCTTGCTGTTTTGCGTCTTTTCTCCGATGACGAGGTCTGGCTTCATGCCGACCAGAGATTCCATATTGATATTCTGCACATGGCCAATGGTGGGGAGGGATTTCGCCTCTTCCGGGATCGGGCTCGTGGTCTCCGGGCGCGCGATGGAGGTGCCGCCGACTGCATAGGCCATATTGATGAGTGGCGCAGACAATGTGACAATGCGCGAAGGAGCAGCCTTCATGCTGATGGTCTGGTCTTTATAGGTGTAAGAGAGGGCGGAGGAGGAAGCAGGCTGACTGCTGCCTCCGCAGGCAGAAAGGGAGAGGCAGAGGGCAGCCGGTGCGATAGATGCAAGAATTTTTTTCATAAGAAGACTCCTTGGAGATAATGGGGAATAGCGAAAACATACTAAAACGCTCTTACGCCGAGATGACGTAAGAGCGTTTTTTTAATGAAGAGACATCATCTCTGCATTAGTATAGCACATTTCATTATTTCTGCAGAGCTTCGATAGCTTCGGTTGCACGATCTACATACAGGCTACGAACGTTTGCGTTTTCGCCAAGACCATGGATATAGGTGTCAACGGAGAAGCCTTCCGCTTTCAGGATGCTCTTATGAGAGTCCGGTTCATCACCAGCCATATCATTGTTTGCATGATCGCCAGCAACCATCATGATCGGCATCAGGGTGACATGTTTGTAGCCCTGTGCTTTCAGCTTCGGGATGACATCTTCCAGATTCGGACGGCCTTCGACAGAGTAAATGAAGACATTGTTCATGCCGAGTTGATGCAGACGATCCTGGATGACGCTGTAGTAAGCGTTGCCCGGATGTGGAGTGCCGTGAGCCATGATCAGGGTAGCGTCCTGTTTACCCATCTTCGGGAACTGGGAGGACAGAGCTTTCAGGAAGTCAACAACCTGATCCGGTTCACCTTCGGTGCCCTGGAAGTACATCAGTGGGGTAGCGAGGGAGATCTTCTTGAAATGCGGAACCTGCATCTTGGTGACGACAGAGTCATAGGAATATTCCATGCCTGGGATGACGTCGAGGGAAACAACAGCAACACGGGTGTAGCCTTCATCCTGCAGTTTCTTGAAAGCTTCTTCCGGGGTCATTTTCTGGATGCCTTCTTTGGCTTTCACACGGTCGATAATGATATGGGAAGTGTATGCTTCGAATACCGGTACATTCGGATGAGCTTTCTGAATGGCTGCTTCTACAGCATCGATGGTTTTAGCTCTTGTGTCTTTGAAAGTGGTACCGAAGGTCATGACGAGGACAGCATCTTTGTTTGGTGCATTCTTCATAGCCGGGTTTTCTGCAGTCCATACACCGACGGTGGAAGCTTCGCGAAGAGCCGGGGTTACATCCTTGACTTCCGGATTCAGTTCATATGCATTGGCGGACATGCCGAAACCAAATACACACAGAGCTGCCATAGATGCAGACAGAACAGTTTTCAGACTTTTTTTCATGAAAAATCACTCCTTTAAAAATTCCCGATTGTCGGGATTCATACAGAGAAGAGGTGAGTCGAGTATTTCCCATGCACTCGATTTCCTTTCTTTCATCTGTATTTCGCATGACCTTAGTTTAGTACAACGTTAAGATAAAGTCAAATGAATTTTACGTTTTTATTGAAAATATTTTTTGGAAATTAGCGCGGAAAGCGGAGTATTTTGGAAATTGCGGTTTAGAATCAAGAGGATCATGATGAGATCGCTGTCAGCTCTTTCTTGTTTTCTTATGTCCTCCACCTTGCTTAATCTTTCTTAATGTTGTTATAATAATATAAAGCTGATAGCAGCTGGCCTTGTGCCGGCTGGTTTTATGGGAATGCGGTTTTTTCTGCCAGAGATCGGATCCGTGTTTCCTGAGTAAAGAGAGTGAATCCTATGAAAAAAATTGCTTTTTACGGAAAAGGTGGTATCGGAAAGTCCACGACGGCTTCCAATGTGTCAGCGGCACTCTCCCTCATGGGGAAGAAGGTCTGCCAGATCGGGTGCGACCCGAAGAATGACTCGACGCGTCTTCTTTTAGGACATATTTGTAAAGAGACCGTGCTGGATCAGGTGCGGAGAAAGGATCCTGATGAGATCTGCAAGGAGGATATCGTACATACAGGATTTCATGATATCATCTGTGTCGAAGCAGGTGGGCCTGAGCCGGGGGTGGGCTGTGCGGGACGCGGCATCATCGTCGCACTGCAGCTTCTGGACAAAATGAAAGCCATCCCTGATATGGATGTAACGCTCTACGATGTCCTCGGGGATGTCGTCTGCGGAGGGTTTTCCATGCCGATCCGTGAAGGATACGCGAAGGAGATCTATATCGTTTCATCCGGCGAGCTGATGTCTCTCTATGCGGCGAATAACATCGCCAAGGGCATTCGCCGCTTTGCGGCAAGGGGAGAGGTGCGTCTCGCAGGCATCATCGGAAACAGTCGCAATGTGCCCGGCGAAAGGGAACTTCTGACTGAATTCTGCAAGAAGCTGAATACCCGCCTCGTCGCTTTCATTCCGCGGGATAAGATCGTGAATCTGGCGGAGAATCATAAGAAGACGGTGCTATCGTATGCTCCGGAGTCTTCTCAGGCGGATGTATATAGAGCTCTTGCGAAGACCATCTGGGAGAACACGGAGCTTTCCATCCCGACTCCGATGACATTTGATGAGCTGGAGAAATTGGCAGGTACCTATGGCACTCAAGACTAAATGGCTTTTGTCGAAATCAAAATCGTGCAGCTGCACGCTGGTCGGCGTCTACCGCTCGCTCGCCTTCTGTCCCGGCGTGGTCGTCATTTTTCATGGCCCGATCGGCTGCGCACATGTGGCTTCCACCATGGATCTGGGATCCGGCTTCCGTGTCATGGCGGACGGAGGAAAGGAAAACCGTGAGACGATCCCGCTCGTGTCTTCTCATCTGCGGGAAAAAGATGGCATTTTTGGTGGGATCGATCGCCTCTCTGATTGTATTTCCTATGTGATGGATACCTATCACCCGAAGTGCGTATGGATCGTTTCTTCCTGTGTGGCAGGGGTCATCGGGGATGATATCGAGCAGGAAGCGGCAGCGGCAGAAGCCTCTTATGGCATTCCTGTCATTCCCATGCCGTTTGCAGGATTTCTGGGCGGGGAGTACTCCGATGCCTACTATCAGACAACAGAGATGATGATTCGCCGTTTCTTCCGGAAAGAGAAGCGTGTAAAAGGGCGCGTGCTGCTTCTCGGGGATCAGATGGGTCCGGAAGGGCAGTATGTACGTGAAGTGAAGCGGCTGCTCTCCCGTTTCGGTCTTACGGTGAAGTGGCAGTTTCCCGGGTATGTGCCTTTTGAGGAGTGGAAGGATATTCCTTCGGCTGACTTTTCCATCCTTTTGGGAACAGTGGGACAGCTTGGCGGCATGATGAAGATCGCCAAGCTCTTAGAGGATACCTATGATGTGCCGACACTCGGAGACGTATACCCGGTCGGCTGGGAGCGAACGAAGGACTGGATCCGCGCGCTGGCTGATTTCCTCCATGAAAAGGAACGGGGAGAGGAAATCATCAGAGAAGAAGCGGCACGCATCGATCATGCGGCCTCGTCTTTCCTGCCTGTCACAGAGGGAAAGAACGCAGTCATCGGGATCGGCCGCGGTCCGCGCTGGTATCATCCGCAAGAGACCCTCGCTCGCATCGAGCGCCTGCACCTTGCCTGCTCGGGGATCGTCTTCTTCGATAATCTGATGGAGGACGACAAAAAGATCCTGCGGGAGGAAATCGCCGCTGTGGGCGATATACCGATCTATGACAGCAGGGAGGGACAGGCGGTGATGGATGCCTGTGACATCCTCCTTACAACGAATGAGATCTACAATACGAAAGCGCGGCAGCTCTTCATCCCGATGATGCCATTGACCGGCACGGAGGGGGAGATCGCAGAGCTTCGCGCGATGTATCGGCTGCTTTGTCGCTATGGGAAGAAAGGGGGCGTCGCCTATGTCACGGTCTGAGTGGGAAGCGGCCTGCCACCACGGCAGTACCTGTGCGCTGACGGGATCAGCGGCATTCTTTGATTCCATCCCAGGGAGCTTCACGGTGGTGAATGGCCCGCTCTGGTGCTATTTTTATGCGATGAAATATGTGGATAATGAGAATCCGATGGCGTCCATGCGCTTTTCCTGTACACAGGTGGGCCCGAATTCTCTTGTTTACGGGACGGAGGATGATCTGCGAAAGGGGCTTTCCAGTATAGAGACCTATGCGAAGCCCGAGCGTGTCTTTGCCCTGAACAACTGCAGCGTCAGTCTTGTCGGTGACGATGTGCAGGGCATCGCCGACCAGATGGATCTCCCATGGCCGGTCTATGCGATGGACAGCGGCGGCATGAAAGGAAGCTTTGAGGCGGGGTATTCCGCAGCCTCTCTTCGCATCGAAAAGGAAATGAAAACGAAGGAGAAGATCCCTGCCTCCGTCAATGTGCTTGGGCTCTCTACCGTTCATATGAAGGGACGGGAGGATGCGGAAGAAATCCGGCGGCTGCTTTCTCTGTGCGGTATCCGCGTGATTTCCATGCCGGGCGGCGGAAGCAGCTGGGAAGACATCATGGGTGCTCCTTCGGCATCTCTCAACATCGTCGTGAGAGATGAACTGGGTCTCTCTCTCGCCAAACAGATGGAGCGGGATTTCGGGACGCCGTATATGTCCTGCGGCCTTCCTTATGGGACGGACGGTACGATGGCCTGGCTCTCGGAAATCATCGAAAAGCTGGGGGCGGGCGAATTGACAAGCGCCTCACATGAGGCGGCGAAGCTGAAAGAATTTTTGCTTCGAAAAGGCAATAATTGGGAGTCTCTCTGGGGACCGCTCTGGTTTGATGCCGTCCTCATTTCAGCGCCGCCGTCGGAAGCACTTGGAATTGCTGAAGCGATCCGCAGCGAATGGATCGATACCGCGCGTCTCGTGATCCATGCCCAGTGCGTGACAGAAAAGACAACGCCGGCCGCAGAGGCTATCCGTGTCGTCATGAAAAATGAAAAGGAGATCGCCAAGGATTACGAAGACTGGCAGGGAGGACTTGTCCTATCGTCTTCCCACGAGACGCACCTGCTCCGGCGTATGGGAAAATCATTCACCGGCTTCCATATCGCACTTCCGTCGCGTGACGAGGTTCATTTTTCCGATCTCCCGCAGTGTGGCCTTCGCGGGGCAGGGTATCTCTACGAGCAGCTGTGGAATGCGAAGCTGAGAAAGTGATGGGGAAGGATAACCGGTTTCGCTCTTTCTATGGGGGCTGAAGGGCGAAAAGCATCAGGATCTAGAAATGAGAAATGGCTGCGCGGCGCGAAATAATAGAAGCGCCGCACGATGTAAGCTTTTTGTGAAAAGGAGCTCCCTTTTCCCTCCGAAAGGAGATGGCGCAAATCGTCGGACTTTCTGCTGCTACACCCTAAGCACTTGAGATCTTTAGTCACCAGTCGCTTCTGATCTCCTGCTGCCTGGCCTTTTGCTCCTGCATTTTCTCTATACGAAGATGGTCAATCATGCTATAATGGGAAAGAATTTTATTGCATTTTGCATGGTAAAGGAGCATTTCAATCATGAGCAAAATTTACGTCATCGGACATAAATCCCCAGATACCGATAGCATTGCGGCTGCGATCTCTTATTCCTACCTGAAGCAGCAGCAGGGTGTGGAAGCCGTCGCTGCCAGAGCGGGCGAACCGAATAAGGAAACCCAGTACGCGCTGGACTATTTCAAGGTAGAAGCACCGGAATACCTCGAAAAAGTCGAAGCCGGCACGAAGCTCATTCTTGTCGATCACAATGAATCCAAGCAGTGCGTCGACGGGGCCAAAGAGGCCGATGTACTGGAGCTCATTGACCATCACCGCATCGGTGACTTCGAAACGACAAATCCGATCTTCATCCTCGTCCGTCCGGTGGGCTGCGTGAATACCGTCATCTGGGGGCTCTACAAGGCTGCTGGCGTAAAACCTTCTCAGGCTGTGGCCGGCATGATGCTTTCTGCGATCATCTCCGATACCGTTCTCTTCCGTTCCCCGACAACGACCAAAGAAGATAAGGCCGCAGTCAGAGAACTTGCAGAAATCGCCGGTGTCGACTATGAAAAGTACGGCATGGATATGCTGAAAGCAGGCGCAGACATTTCTGACTACTCGGCGGAAAAACTCGCCGGCAACGATACCAAGGAATTCGAATCCGCTGGTAAGACCTTCAGCTGCGGACAGATCTCCGTCATGGATCTCGCTCCGATCAATGCGAAGAAGGCGGACATCATGGCCGCTCTGGAAGCCACCAAGGCTGCCAAAGGCTATGATGCTTCCTACCTCATGGTGACGGATATCCTCGCAGAAGATACCTATCTGTGGTTCACCTCCGGCGCAGAAGAGGCCGCAGAAAAGGCATTCGGCAAAAAAGCAGAAGACGGCGCTGTATATCTGCCGAAAGTCATGTCCCGCAAGAAACAGGTCGCTCCGTTCCTTCTGAAGGCTTACGCTGAATAAGAAGATCGAGTGTATAAAAGCCCATACGACGGAAGTCATATGGGCTTTTCTTAATGAGGGATGAAGGTGTGGTTCTCCCTCCTTCCTTTGGAAGGAGGCTGGTTTGCGCTTTCCACCGGACAAAGATATCCCGCTGAAAATCACAGAACCTGTAGAACTCGCTGAACCTTATTCCCAAATCCCTGACTACTATGAAAAGGACGACTCATGAACAACTATTTAAATACATTAAATCCCCGGCAGCGGGAGGCGGTCGAGACGGTGAAAGGGCCTGTACTCATCATGGCGGGCGCCGGATCCGGCAAGACGAAAGCTCTGACCTGCCGCATCGCATACATGCTTGAGCAGGGGATCTATCCGAATGAAATCCTCGCGATCACCTTCACGAACAAGGCGGCGCAGGAAATGAGAGAACGTGTACACAATCTGGTGGGACCTGCTGCGGACCGCATCTGGATGTATACCTTTCACTCCTTTGGTGCGCGCTTCCTTCGGCGTGAGATCGCTTCCTATCCGCCTTATACGGACAGGTTCACCATTTATGACTCGGATGACTCGAAGACGCTGGTGAAAAACTGCCTGAAGGAGCTGAATCTGGATGATAAGCAGTATCAGCCGAATGCGATGCAGAACCGGATCTCCTCTGCGAAGAACCAGCTGATTGATCCGAAGAAGTACAGAGAGCTGGCAGGAAGCAATTTCTTCAACCAGAAAGCGGCGGATGTATATGAGCTCTATGACAAGCACATGAAGGAGAACAATGCGCTCGACTTCGATGATCTCTTATATATCACGACGAAGCTGCTCTCCATCGAGACCATCCGCAAGCGCTGGCAGGACAGATTCCACTATATCCTGATCGACGAATATCAGGATACGAACCATGCGCAGTACCTGATGGCGAAGTACATCGCAGGGGATACGCAGAATATCTGTGCGGTCGGTGATGCGGACCAGAGCATTTATTCCTGGCGCGGCGCGGACCTACGGAATATCATGGATTTCCAGAAGGACTATCCGAAGGCGAAGCTCATCAAGCTCGAGCAGAACTACCGCTCGACGCAGACGATCCTGGACGCGGCAAATGCGGTGATACAGAACAATCCGGATCGCCCGTCGAAGCGTCTGTGGACAGAGAATAATGCCGGTACGCATCTCAAGCATTACACCGCGATCGATGAACATGCGGAAGCAAATTTCATCATCGAAACGATGCAGAAAGAGCATATGGAAAAGCATCGCCCCTATGGCGATATGGCAGTTCTCTACCGCATGAATGCGCAGTCGCGTGTTATCGAAGAAGCGCTCGTCAGACGCGGCATTGGCTATACGATGGTCGGCGGGACACGCTTCTATGACCGTGCGGAAATCCGCGATATGCTGGCTTATCTGAAGGTCATCAATAATTTTAAGGATAATATCAGCCTGGCCCGCATCATCAATACACCAAAGCGCGGTATCGGAGGGACGACGGTCGAGAAGCTCCTGGACTATGCGAATGCCGGCGGCATGTCAATGTTCGAGGGCATCATGGGCATCGAGGGCAGTGGGCTTTCTTCTGCTACGCAGCGCAAGCTTACGAATTTCTCTGCGATGATTTTTGATTTCCTGAATGCGTCCACGGAAATGAATGTTTTCGAGCTGATTCAGAAGGTCATGACAGATACGAAGTATCTCGCGCAGCTGCAGGAGAGCAAGGATCCGCAGGCGCAGAGCCGTGAGGAAAATCTGGGCGAGTTGCTTTCTGTCGCGAAAGACTTCATCACCGAGCAGCCGGAAGGCGGACTCGCGGAATTCCTTGAAAAAGTCGCTCTCGTAAACGATGTCGACTCCTATGAAGGGGAAGACGATCGCGTCACCCTGATGACCATCCATAGTGCGAAGGGGCTGGAATTCCCGCTCGTCTTCCTGCCGGGCATGGATGAAGGCATTTTTCCGGGTGTCCGTTCCTTCATGGAGCCTGCGGCTCTTGAAGAGGAGCGCCGCCTCTGCTACGTGGCGATCACGCGCGCGAAGGAAGAGCTCTATATATCCAATGCACACATGCGTACCATGTACGGCAAGATCAATTCGTACATGCCGAGCCGTTTCATCGAGGAAATCCCGCCGGATCTCGTGGATAAGGTCATCACGGAGGAAGATCGTGAACGCGTGCATTTCCGGGAAAGAAGCCGCAATGAAAGAGCGAGCCGCTTCGCCCTCTCGGAAGCCGCCTCTCCCGTCAAGAAACTGAAGCCGAAGGCGGTGAGCGCGCGCTATGACTGGCAGGTCGGTGATACCGCTGTCCATACCATGTGGGGCAAGGGCAAGGTCGTCTCTGTCACGGGCAGCGGGAAGAACATGGTCCTGAAGATCGAATTCCCGGGAAATAAGATGCGTTCGCTGATGGTCGCTTTTGCACCGATCACGAAGGAGGAATAAGAGGTCATGAATCTCATGGGGATAGGACCAGTAGGACTCATCGTCCCGAATGCTGTAGCCTTTTTCAATGGAAACACGGACTTTTCCATTGAATCAGGGTTTTCCTATATTTCTTTACACGAGGACTTTTTATGGTACCGGAAGACATCAAAGAACAAGCAGAGAAACTAAAAAAAGAGCTCCGCCATCACAGCTACCTGTACTATGTGCTGGACCGGCCGGAGATCTCGGATTTTGAATTCGACCATATGTACCGGAAGCTGGTGGATCTGGAAAAAGCCTATCCTGAGCTGGTGACACCGGACTCCCCGACGCAGCGTGTCGGCGGGAAAGCGTCCGATGATTTCCGGAAGGTGCGCTTCAGAAAACCCATGCTCTCGCTGGCGAATGCATTCAATGCGGACGAGCTTCGGGATTTTGACCGCCGCGTGAAGGCAGGGCTTGGCGCAGACCATGTGGAGTACATCACGGAGCTGAAGATCGATGGGCTTTCCATGAATCTCATCTATGAGAACGGCAGTCTCATCCAGGGTCTGACACGAGGGGATGGCCGCGTGGGGGAAGATGTGACGGCGAATGTAAAGACCATTCACACCATTCCTCTCTATATCGAGAATGCGCCGCCCTATCTGGAGGTGCGCGGCGAGGTGTACATGCCGCGCAGATCCTTCATCGCACTGAATGAAGCGCGCGATGAGGCGGGCATCATGCCCTTTGCGAATTGCCGCAATGCGGCGGCAGGCTCTCTGCGTCAGCTCGATCCCCATGTGACGGCGTCAAGGAATCTGGCCTTTTTTGCCTATGCGCTCGGGGACATCGAAGGCATGGAGATCAAAAGCCAGGAGGAACTGCTGAAGAAGCTTTCCGATTTCCACTTTCAGGTGAATCCGAACTATCGGAAATGGAGCTCCATCGAAGGAGTCATCGAAGGGGTGAATGAGTGGGAAGTAAAGCGACATGACCTCGGCTATGATACCGACGGCATGGTCATCAAGGTGAATGATTTCAGCGAGCAGCGTGCGCTGGGAGCGACCGTCAAAGATCCGAAGTGGGCGATGGCTTACAAATATCCGCCGGAAGAAGTCGAGACGCGCATAGAGAAGATCGTCGTCACGATGGGGCGGACAGGCGTGCTGACACCATCGGCTGACCTTACGCCGGTGCATCTTGCGGGGACGACCGTAAAGCGTGCGACGCTGCACAATCTGGACTTCATCCGGGAGAAAGACATCCGTGAGGGAGACTATGTCCTCATTTACAAGGCCGGAGAGATCATTCCGGAGGTCGCAAAGGTCCTGAAGGAGAAGCGAAACGGCACAGAGGTGCCATTCGAAATGCCTGCGGTATGTCCTGTCTGCGGCGGCCCGGTCAGTCGCATCGAAGGCGAAGCGGCTTTCCGCTGCATGAATCCCGAATGCGGCGGTGTCGTCCGTGAGAAGCTCATTCACTTTGCTTCGCGTGATGCGATGAATATCGACGGCATGGGACCATCCGTTGTGGACAGCCTGATCGCTTACCATCTCGTGAATGATCCCTCTGATTTCTATACCCTGAAGCAGGAAGATATCGAACAGATCGAGCGTATGGGGGAAAAGAGCGCACAGAATCTCATCGCTGCTATCGCGGACAGCAAGGGGCGCGGCCTTGCAAAGCTCCTCTTCGGACTGGGTGTCCGTTTCCTTGGTGAAAAGGGGGCCGAGCTCATCGCGAAACGCTACCATACCATGAGCGCACTCATGGAGGCCGATGTGAGTGATATACAGGAGACGGAAGGCATCGGCAAAGTCATCGCAGGCAGCCTTTTCGACTATCTGCATGATATGAAGCATCTCATGATCATCGACAAGCTTCGCAATGCCGGCGTCTCGATGGAGGAAATCGAAGAAGAACATACGGGCGGCGCTTTCGAGGACGAGATGGTCGTACTGACCGGCAAGCTTACCCGCATGGGCCGCCGTGAAGCTTCGGATCTCATTAAGCAGCAAGGCGGTGATACCCAGAGCTCTGTCACGAACAAGACCACGCTTGTCGTTGCCGGAGAGGATGCCGGCAGTAAGCTGGAAAAAGCCAGAGCCAAAGGCATCCCTGTCATCGATGAAGACGAATTTCTAAAACGAGCCGGACGATAAAACAAGGGAAACGCTGATTAAATCGCAGAGTCAGATTCTACAAGAATTTTTATACATAGCTTCGTCATAACCTTCCTTAAATAGCTCGCTATTCGCGTCAGGTTATTCCTCGCTATGCATAAAAATTCAAGAGTATAATCTGACAACGATTTAATCAGTGTTTCCCAAGAAATGAGGCAGCACCCTTCCGCGCTCCCCCCTTCCTTTGGAGGTGGCACGGAATAAACGCTGCGCTGTTCATTTACATTTATTTATCTACAAGGAGAACCATCATGAGCAACACGAACAAAAAAGTCAAAGTCCACTACGAAGGTACCTTCAACGACGGCACCAAGTTTGATTCCTCGTATGACAGAGGCGATCCGATCGAATTCCTCTGCGGTGCTGGCCAGATGATCAAAGGCTTCGACGAAGCGGTCAAGGATATGGCAGTCGGAGAGATCAAGAATATCCACCTGATGCCGGAGGAAGCCTACGGCATGCCGGATCCGGACAACATCCTGACCATCGAGCAGAAGCAGATGCCGGGATCCGAAGAGCTGGAAGTCGGAGAAAAAGTGTACCTTTCCGGCCCGATGGGACAGCGTTTCCCTGTCAAGGTCACTGCCAAGACCGATACGACCATCACTTTTGATGCGAATCATGAAATGGCAGGCAAGGAGCTGAATTTCAAGATCGAACTCGTTTCTGTCGGCTGATTTTTTCTATGCAAAAAAGCCAGTGGCTGTGAATACTTTTTCACACCCACTGGCTTTTTGATTGTCTGCGATTGAATCAGCGCTTCCCTAAATCTTGACCGCTTTTCTGACGCATCACTCTTTGACGGCAGGGAGCTTCAGCTTGCTTCCCGGCGTCAGTATGCATGCATCGCCCAGATGATTCAGCTGCTGCACCTCGTAGATGTATTTTCGTACATCCATCCGATCATCGACTTTCTTTGCTGCTATATCCCAGAGTGTATCATTGTCTTGTACAGTCACGATCTCATACGTCTCTTCGCCGGCCATGCTGTCTGCATTGACATTCCAGCCACATAAAAGAATGGCTGCGATCAGAATCATTACGGCTTTTCTCATGGACATCAATCCTCCATTCCATCGGTCTTTTCGTTGCTCTCATCTCTGAAATTATATTACTTCACGGAAAAGAGGCGAACAAGAGAACACCAGATTAGAAATTCGGGGAGCATATATTTGGGGGTTCATGCCGAGTTTTCAGAGGCAGCAAAGAGGCATCGGGAGATGATACCGCTTCCGTGCTTCGCTTCATTCCCACTCGGCGCGGTATACCCGATGAAAATTCCCACTGGTGGGCGGCCTTCGCGGGAAAGCAGCCATGATTTTCCCACTTGGTCATCAATCCAAATTGACTATGTTCCTGCAAAATGCTAGTATTAGTACAAATCTTATTTCACTCTCTTTGTTGCGCCTTTGGAAGCAGGAAAGAGGATTTCATGGAAGACACAGGGATGGAGCTCTTCATCACGCTGTGCTTTCCAAGGGAAATACGGATCGGATCGATGCCTGATCGGAGTCCGTATTTTCCTGGATAAGACAGGCAGGGTATGATACTTACTTACGGGGAATCAAAAGTCGGTCTGGTGCGGAAGGTCAATGAGGATGCGATCTCGCTCTCTGTACCAGATGTATATCTTCTGGCCGATGGCATGGGCGGTTATGATGGCGGACAGCTTGCCAGCCGTCTTGCCGTCTCTGCCGCAGAGGATTTTTTCCGGAGAAAATGCGAAGAGCCGGTATCGGAAGCGCTCATGAAGGAAGCCGTACTGGCGGCGAATGATGCGATCCTCTCCGAAAAGTCGAAGACGCCGGCGCTCTCTTCGATGGGGACGACGATGGTCGTCTGCGCCTTTTCGGAGGGACAGGTCTTCTGGGCGCATGTGGGAGACAGCCGCCTTTATGTCTGGCAGGATGGAAGCCTCTCCCAGGTGACGGTGGATCACTCCTTCGTGATGCAGCTGGTAGCAGAAGGTAAGATCTCTAAAGAGGAAATGCGTCTGCATCCCAGAAAGAATGAGATCACACGTGCGGTCGGTATCGAGCGGCCGCTTTCCGTGGATACGGGATGCTTTCCGGTGAGTAAGGGGACGCTGATCCTCCTCTGCAGCGACGGTCTTTCCGGCATGGTCGAGGATGATACCCTCTCTCGTGTGATCAGAGAGAGCCCCCGTAAAGAGCAGACGGACATAGACGCGCTGGGCCATAGGCTGATGGAGCTTGTCTATGCCGCCGGTGCAAGGGATAATGTGTCGGTCATTCTGGCACTTTTTGAATGAGAACTGAGGAACGGATGCAAAGCGGCCGTGTTTTTTTCTGGGCTGCTCCCTTCAGGGAAATACTGATCCCACAATGGAATCGGCGATTTCTCAGATTTCCGTGACCAATAACAATAAGCAAGAGACGGAGCAAACAATGATAGGAAAGATTCTTGACGAACGATATGAGCTGATCAAAAAGATCGGCTCCGGCGGTATGGCTGATGTCTATATGGCCAAGGACATCCTTTTGGATCGTGTCGTAGCAGTGAAGATCCTGCACGGCAATTTTGCAGAAGACGAAGACTTCGTCCTGCGTTTCCGCCATGAAGCACAGTCCGCAGGCAAGCTCACGCATCCGAATATCGTCGGCATCTATGATGTCGGCTGTGATGGCGATATCCACTATATCGTCATGGAGTACGTGGAAGGGCAGACCCTGAAGCAGTACATCCAGTCACATCCGAGCATCCCGATCGATACGGCAGTCCGTATCGCGATCGACATCGGAAATGCGCTCGAAGAAGCGCATGATAATGGCATCATCCACTGTGATATCAAGCCGCACAATATCCTTCTCACGGGAGATGGCAAGGTGAAGGTCACTGACTTCGGCATCGCACGCGCCATCAATTCTTCGACCGTCATCGACAAGCAGTCTATCTTAGGCTCGGTACACTACCTCTCTCCGGAGCAGGCGGCCGGAGATAAGATCACGGAAAAGACGGATATTTACTCTCTTGGTATCGTGCTCTATGAAATGCTGACACATCATCTGCCCTTCGAAGGGGAGACCGCTGTCTCCATCGCGCTCAAGCATATGCAGGGGGATGTGCCGCGTCCGACGAAGTACAATCCGGCGATCTCTCCTATGCTCGAAGAGTGCCTTCTGACGGCGTTGCAGAAAGACCCGAATAAGCGCTATGACACGGTGGGGGATTTTATTTCCGAGCTGAAAATCGCGCAGGGCTTCACCACGACCATCTACAAGCCGGCTTCGCATGACTTTACAGCGATGACGCGCCCGATCCACAAGGTGGAACGGAAGCCGAAAAAAATATCCAAAGAAAGCAAGATCCTGAACTACATCGGCAACATGCCGCAGAAATACATCTGGATCAGCATGGCGCTCCTTTTCGTCTGCTGCTTTGCATGGGCCTTCTTCTCCTTTGGCAGCTTCTGGAGCAGCCAGAATGTCACCGTGCCCAATGTCGTAGGCAAGCCGGTCGAGGTCGCACAGACGACGCTCAAGAAGCTCGATCTCAAGGTATCTGTTGATGAGATCGCCAGTGATGACGTCCCTGCGGGGGAGGTCATTTCCCAGACGCCGATCGCAGGGACAAATGTCAAGGCAAAGCGCATCATCCACCTTACGGTCAGCAAGGGCGGTTCTACGATGCTGATCCCTGACCTCAAGGGACTCACTCTTTCTCAGGCAAAGGAGCGTCTCGATAAGCTCGGACTCACGATCGGAGCTGTCGAAAATGGCAATGATCCTGATAAGCCGTCGGAGATCATCATTTCCCAGAGTCCGGAGCCGGGCAGCAAGACGACGAAGGGGACGCGTGTCAATATCGTCATCAATATAAAGCAGAAGGTCAGCATTCCAAGTGTCGTCGGCATGACGCTTTCAGATGCGAAGAATACACTTTCTTCTCTGAAACTGGCTGTCGGCACCATCACGTCGAGCGATGGCGGCTCGATCGATGATGCGAATGCGGTGGTCGTCTCGCAGGACCCTGTGGCCGGTGAGACAAAGTCTGATACGGTCGTGAATCTGACTGTCGCTGCCAAGCAGAAGGCAAAGAAGAATGGGACGGTGAATATTTCCATCCCGAAAGGCGGAAATCCGCGGCAGGTCGACATCCTTGTGACGGATGACAATGGCCGCCATACAGTATACAGCGCCAAGGCAAATCCGGGGAGCACCGTCACCAAGGACGTCTCCGGCAGCGGCAGCGTGCGCGTACAGGTCGTTATCGACGGCTCCGTTGTACAGGACAGGGAGCTTTGATGAAAGGAATCATTCTTAAGAACCAAAACGGCTATTTCTCGATCGCGGGAGAGGGGGAGCAGCTCACCCTTTGCCGTTCACGGGGAAGGCTGAAACGGAAAACCGATATCCTCGTAGGGGACGCTGTCGAATGTGAGACAGGGCTAGGCAGCGAAGGCGTCATCACGAAGGTGTATCCCCGAAAAAATGCCCTGCATCGTCCGCCCGTCGCCAACGTCGATCAGCTCGTACTGGTGAGTGCCATCCGAACGCCGGATCTCTCGCTTGGCATCCTCGACAAAATGATTCTCATGGCAGAAAATGAGGACATCGAGCCGCTGCTCGTGATCAATAAATGCGATCTGGCCATGGACGCCGCCAAAGATGTGCAGGCTCTTTATGAAAAGGCGGGCTATTCCTGCATCCTGACATCGCTGGTGACCGGTGATGGGCTTGATGCGCTCAAGGCTGCCTTTCAGGGCCCCATCATTGCCTTCTCAGGGCCTTCTGGCGTCGGGAAATCCAGTCTGCTGAATCACTTCCTGGTCCGTCCCCATTTCGAGGCAGGTGCTGTCAGCCGGCACACCGGTCGCGGCCGCACTACGACCCGTCACGCTGAGCTCGTCCGGACTGAGAATGGCCATTTCCTGATGGATACCCCGGGCTATACGCTTCTCGATGTGCTTCATGTCAAAGCGGACGATCTGGCTTATCTCTACCGCGAATTTCGTCCTTTTCTCGGGAAATGCCGTTTCCGCGATTGTATGCATGCGAAGGAACCGGACTGTGCCGTCCGGGACGCCGTCACACGCGGCGATATCCAGGAAAAACGGTATCTGTCCTATCTCCATCTGTTAGAAGAAATCAAAGAATCTGAAGCGAGGAGGTTTTTATGAAAATCGCACCATCTCTTTTATCCGCTGATTTTGCCAATCTTGCATCCGAACTGAAGGATATCGAAAAGGCCGGCGCCGATCTTGTCCATCTGGACGTTATGGATGGTCATTTCGTGCCGAATCTGACTTTCGGATGCCCCATCATCCAAGCACTCCGAAAGCATACGACACTTCCTTTCGATGTGCATCTCATGACCGAGCATCCGGAAGTCTACTTCGATGATCTTGCCAAGGCGGGTGCAGCAATGGTCTCCTTCCATGCGGAAGCGGCCGTCCACCATGATCGCCTCGTCCATGCCATTCAGGAAAAGGGGATGAAGGCCGGCATCGCGCTGAATCCAGGGACGCCGCTCTCTATGATCGAAGAGCTGCTGCCTATTCTGGACTTCGTCCTCATCATGTCTGTCAATCCCGGCTTTGGCGGACAGAAATTCATTTCCTACTCACTCGATAAGATCCGCAGATTGAAGGACATGGCGAAGGCCATGCATCGGGATGAGCTCGATATCGAAGTCGATGGCGGTGTCACACCAGATAATATCCTCGCACTCGGAGAAGCCGGTGTCACCATTTCTGTCGCAGGCTCATCCGTCTTCGGGAAGCCGGATCGCAAAGCAGCGATCGAGGCTTTAAAGAAACGCTGATCGGGGATCTCTCTTCCGAGAGACCGTATAAGGAGGAAGTCGCAGAAAGGGCTTCCTCCGTTTTTTTCAGGGAGGTGATGGTATGTCTTTCGAGCCTTTCCAGCTTATTTTTTTCCTGATCTGGGGGTTCTTTCTCTATAAGGCACTCTTTAGAAGACGAAAGAGGCCGCCGGTGAATATGCCGCCGGATGTTCCGCATGAGGGAAAAAGCGTGCCGCCTTCTGCTGCTGATACGGATGGCGAGTATGACTACCAAGCGCTTCGCAAGAAGATCCTCACCACCTGGGGCAAGCAGGAAGAGGGAAAAGAGCTGGATCTGCCGGACGAAATGGAAAAGCCGGTCTATCATGAAAAACCTTTACCAAAGCCCCCTCTTTCTGCTACAATAAAGAAGAAAGTGACGGAAGCGAAGGATCTCTCGATGCAGGAAAGAGCACGCATGGAAATGCAGGCCTATGTCAGAGAGAAGCCGGTGCCGGTGAAAGAGAAGTGTGAACATCGAGAAGGGACGCTTCCGGCGGAAGAAAAGTCCGTGCCTTCTGCCAGAGAATGGACGGAAAAGGATGCCAGAGAATGGGTGCGCTATGATGCGATCTTCGGATCTCCTCGATCAAGGTCGCCATGGCAGCCGGTCGGAAGGCGATAAGTTTGCATTTTGCCCTTTGTTTCGGTACAATTAGGGATATTCCGTGGTGATAAAAGAATAGGTTTTAGAAGGAAGGTGAGACGATGGATAGGTTTAATGAAGAGATTTACGGGAAAGTACTGTGGGAATGTTATCGATCGAAAGTTTACATCGTCACGCTTTCACTGATGTATGTGTTGCTCGGAGCCGCTGCAGTGATCTGGGCGATGGATAAGGATCAATTCCTTTTCTACGTTCTGGCGGTGGTCGTGATCTTCTTCTGTCTGTGGCGGATCAACCGCGTGCATCACCCGGTCGCGCTCATTTGCGAAAGGAAGCTGCTCGTGGCAGTTCCTTGGTCCTTTTTCACGTTTGACTACTACATCACGTTTCGTGCGCTCTACATGCCGGTGGCGTACAGGGATGTGGCAGGCGTCTCGAGCCGGTGGAATCATTTGTATATCGGCGGCAGAGAAGAGGGCGGACTTGTCTCTCTTCCTGTACAGCTCGCCTATGTTTCCAGAGATGGCAAGTATGATTTCCAGAACTGGGTCGAAAGCAAACAGTGTGAATAAGAAAAAGAGCCGGCCCTCCGGCTCTTTTTTGTTGATTTTTTTGACATCAGATACCGATGTACCGAGTATTTTTCTCACCGTCTTTCTCATCCTCTGCGTTTCCCCTTGCAACGCTCGTCTCATTATGTTACCATAGCGCTAGTGTGGAAGGATGACTTCCTTGATCATGATTGATGAGGTGAAAAAATGGCTGCAAAGATTACGTATACGATTCAGGAAGAGCTCGGGGATCTCTCCACGGCTTCCAATGGATGGAAAAAACAGCTGACCTATACCAGCTGGAATAATAGAGGCGAAAAGTTCGATCTGCGTTCTTGGAATGAAGAACACACCGCAATGACCAAAGGTCTGACGCTGACAAAGGATGAACTGATGAAGCTTCGCGACATCCTGAATGACATTGACTTCGACAAATATAACTCATGAGGATCCGTCCTCCCGCTTTTCCAGAATGGAAAAAGGCTCTCCCTATGGAGAGCCTTTTGGCGTATATGGGGAATTTTTAGGCAGTCCGTCGAATAGGGGGTAGGACTACATGCATCGGTATATATGAGGGGGCTTTTCATTTATATTAGAATCGGACATGAAAAATACACGAGTGAAAGCAGGCAGCAACTCAGGAAGAATTACCGCTTTTCCCGCTTCTGTCATTTCAAGCGAAAGCGAAGAATGCCGATACAAGGAAACGCTTCGCTCCCATCACGTTTTATACTGCTTCGATGCCCCCCTTCTGGGTAATGCTATTAAGTTAAGGAAATCGTTAACTACGTAACGTCTTTTTTTT
>OBDB01000223.1_pt1 | contig 19911 bp, 17 predicted proteins | sample 1518221 | NCBI WGS metagenome assembly OBDB01 (sample SAMN01760938, study PRJEB22395) | human gut metagenome | reverse complement strand
CATTGATTATCTTCTAGTCCCTTAACGGGACGAACAGCAACTCCGTTTTCTTCTTCAACTCCAACTAATATATAACCTCCACCAAGATTATCTATGTCGTTGGCGAAAGCACATATCGAATGATATATAGAAGCAGGATTCCATCCTGCTTTGAATTCTATTCTATTTGACTCAACCTTTTGCTTGCTCAGCAGATCATCAATGTTAATTGGTAATGCCATATATCGTATGATTGCATTTGTTACTTAATTATATAATAGCCATACTATAATCGTTAAGCGTTCCGTACTAGTTCACTCATTTTTCCTGTAGATACTTGCTATCTTTCAAGTGTTTTGAGCGAAGGTTGGGAGGCGTTGGTGCACCATTTGCTAACAGTGGCAGGATCTTTTCCGACCTATTCCGCCAACCATTTTGCAGGTATTCTTTTGTTCTACAAGAACTACCTTTATCCGATTGAGATTCTTATAGTTCATTGACTTTTAATTTGTGCTTGATTTCAAAGTTACAATGTTTATCCGAAACTCCATCATAAATACATAAAAAGCTGAATAAAAATCATTATTTTCATTGCGTTTAACCTCAATATCAACTAATATGTGGGTTGTGTCAACAATTGTCGGACACAGAATCGAGCAGGGAGAGAACTACTTCGCGTTTTCTTTTACTCGATTTATGTCTGTGTGTATCTTCGCAGATAGCCCATTTTTTATGTCTGGGCATACGGTTTGTTGCGAGGACTTGGATGGTTAGTACATTTTTTTGTACTTTTGCACCAATTATCAATATGTTTGGAACAATGAAACAACGCATATACAAATTATTGCTCATTTATGTGGTGCTTGTGGCAATCTTTGCCTTGCAGCATCCAGTGTTTATCGCTTGCTATCACTCTTTGTTTCGCGGAGTCGGACTTGGTGGCGTTTGCGCCGCCACTTGGCATGGCTTGCGTATGGACATGGCTATGGCAGGCTACCTTGCCATTGTGCCGGGACTACTTGCTGCGGCGTCGGTGTGGACGGCAGGCAGGGCAATGCGATACGCCGCCTGCATTTATTCGGCGGTGGCAGCTGCAGTTGTGTCGCTGTCGTTTGTGGTCGACTTGTGTCTTTATGGCTATTGGGGCTTCCGTCTCGACGCCACGCCGGTGTTTTATTTCTTCACGTCGCCCGCCGATGCCGTGGCGAGTGTCAGCGGTTGGTTTGTGGTTATGGGATTGCTTGCCGCTGCGGCCTATGGCGCAGGGGTGTATTGGGTTTTACAGAAAATCTTGACGGCAGACGTTCCGCTTCTGCCCACATTGCGTTCCCGGATAGTTGCCACGGCGGTGGCTATAGTCCTCACAGGAGTGCTCTTCATCCCAATCCGAGGCGGTTTTACGACGTCGACAATGAACCTGTCGGCCGCATATTTCAGCCAGAACCAGCGACTGAACCACGCCGCGATAAATCCGTTGTTCAGTTTTATGCATTCAATGGCGCATCAAACCGACTTCGCGTCGCAATATCGTTTTATGGACAATGCTGAGGCGGAACGTCTGATGGAGGCTTTGCGCGACAAGCCTGTGACTGATGCCGACTCGGTGCCGCGGCTGTTTACCACGGACCGTCCCAATGTGATTTTCATAATCCTCGAAAGTTTCAGCAGTCACTTGCTGCCGTCGCTCGGCGGTGAGAATGTGGCACCCAATCTTGATGCCATGAGCAGGGAGGGCGTGACTTGTACTAATTTCTGGGGCAACAGTTTCCGTACCGACCGCGGTCTGGTGTCGATAATCAGCGGCTATCCTGCACAGCCGAGCACGAGCATTATGAAATTTGCCGAGAAGGTGGAGCATCTGCCGTCGATACCGAAGGCAATGAAGCGAGAGGGCTACGACTTGAAATATTATTATGGGGGTGATGCCAATTTCACCAATATGCTGGCATATCTGGTGTCGGCAGGATTCGACAAGGTGGTATCGGACAAGGATTTCCCGCTGAAAGACCGTACAGGCAAGTGGGGAGCGCCCGACCATCTGGTGTTTGAACGGATGCTCGCCGACCTTAAAGCCGATCCGAATCCGCGGAGGCCGATATTCAGAATCTTGCAGACGTCGAGCAGCCATGAGCCGTTTGAGGTGCCGTTTCATAAGTTTGACGACAAGGTGAAGAATGCATTCGCCTACACCGACGACTGTCTGGGCAAGTTTGTGGATGAATTGCGGAAATTGCCGATGTGGAAAAATACGGTTGTGCTGCTTGTCCCCGACCATCAGGGAGCCTATCCGCATCATCTTGACGACCCGTTGGCGCGCCACCGTATACCGCTCGTGTTGGTTGGCGGTGCTGTAGCCGCACCGATGAAAATCGATGTCCCCGCGTCGCAAATCGACATAGCGGCCACGTTGCTTTACCAGCTTGGCATTGACCACAGTGAATTTATATTCAGCAAGAATATGCTTAATCCGGTGTCGCCGCATTTCGGATATTTCACCGAGCCGTCGTTTTTCGGAATGGTGACCGACACCAACCAATTGGTCTATAACCTTGACGGAGAAAAGGTGATGCTTGACGAGGGCTCTGAAAAAGGACGCAATCTGCTGCCTGGAAAGGCATTCCTGCAGAAGCTGTATGATGATCTTGACAAACGATAATCCATTATGATAGACTGGCTGAATACGATAGACACACAAGTGTCTCTGGCACTCAACGGCTTGCATGCGCCATATTTTGATGTCTTCATGAAACTGTTTACGGGCAAATGGATATGGGTGCCGATGTATGCAGCGGTGCTGTTTGCCGTGGTGCGCAATTACCGGTGGCGGCAGACGCTTGCAGTGCTGGTGTGCGTTGCGTTGGCGATTACGATAGCCGACCAAGTGTGTGCCACGCTGATACGTCCGGAAGTGTGCCGGCTGCGCCCATCCAATCCAGAGAATCCATTGTCGGAGATGGTGCATATTGTCGGGGGCTATCGAGGCGGTTCCTACGGCTTCCCGTCGTGTCACGCAGCCAATTCGTTCGCTCTTGCCTCATTTTTGATATTGCTGTTTGCCAACCGCAAACTCAGCCTTTTCATTTTTGCGTGGGCGGTGCTTAATTCCTATTCGCGCGTCTATCTTGGAGTGCATTATCCAGGCGATTTGCTTGTCGGAGCAATTATCGGCACTGCGGCGGGTCTGGCTATGGCTTTTGCCGCCGGCTATGTGGCAGACCGAGTGGACAGACCGCATCTGAAGCCGAGTGTCAACACCGGTGTGGTCACATCGGTCGGGGCGTTTACGGTGGCTGTGATTGCCGTGGTTTCATGTTTCGTGAGAATATAACAGAATTGTTGCCGGAATGACATAAAAATGAAATGCTACAAGTGCTATCTTTGCACTGTAGCATTTACAAAAGCATTTTTCCATTAATAGAGATAGAGAGGCACCGCCTGGATAGGTAGTGCTTCCCGTTATTTTAATCCGTGCGAGCGGATATATTCATTGACGGCATCAACGAGATTGCCGCTGAAATCCGATCGGCTGCCGCAGTCGGTGATGGCCGAAAGCGGATAGCGGTCGATGATGCTGTCAAGCAGCTGCTGCATTGTCGGAGCCGATTTGAGAGCGGCATATTCATCGTAGGTGTACGACAGGAAAGCCACCGTCTCACCGATGCCGCGGTTGTCGAGCAAAAAGCCGTTGTCAAGCGCTTGCGGACGGCAGTTGCCGCGCAGGTCGGCGGGGTCGGGGTATGACACGATGCGTTGGCGCGACGCGTCCATTATGACAGGCACGTTCTGCGAATAGTCGCGTGTGGTTTTATAGATAATCACATGAGGCATGGCGCTTGCAGGTTGCAGAGCGACAACTGGACGCTCCTCGTTTACGAGCGGAAGCGTTACGGGCTTGTTGGCGCAGCAAGTCACGGTCGCCGCCAATGCCGTTCCAACCAATACGGAGGCACAGGATTTTATCTTTGTCATATTACATTTGGAATGTTTTGAAATCGCCGTCAAACGGCTTTTCTGAAATCAGGGGCTCGAGCGACGGCATGATGCCGGGGGCAGCCACCACGACCGACACGTTGCGGTCTGTGCGGAAAAACTTATGGACGGCGCCAGCCTCTTCCGCAATGAGCAGTGCAGCGCACACGTCCCATTCGTGCAGGTTCATCTCCCAATAGCCGTCGAGCAGTCCGGCGGCGACATAGCAGATGTCGATTGCAGCGGCGCCAAGACGGCGCATGCCTCTGACGTAGGGCAGCACACGCACCAAGTTGTCGACATTGCAGTCGGTTGTGCGGTCCTTGTCGACAGGAAATCCGGTCGACACCACCGCTTTGTGAATGTCGGTCTTCGTGCTGCAACGGATTGGGCGGTTGTTGAGGAAAGCCCCTTTTCCGCGCACGGCGGTGAAAATTTCGCCAAGATATGGCGCATAGACAACACCGACAACGGTCTGTCCTTTATGCTGCACGCCAATCGACACGCAGAAATTAGGCAGACCGCTGCTGTAGTTTGTAGTGCCGTCAAGAGGGTCAATCTCCCATAGCCAATCGTTCATGCGCTTGTCGCATCCAGCCTCTTCCGAAAGCACGGAGTGTTCGGGATAGGCGCGGCGTATTTCCGAAATGATGGCTTTTTCCGATGCTTTGTCGGCATTTGTCACCACGTCGCTGTCGTTGAATTTAGCCTCGATGTCGAGGCGGTCGCTTCTGAACAATTCCAATTGAATCCTGCCGGCTTCTTTCGCCCAGCGGATACAGTCGGCAAGCAGTTGCTCGTATGTGGTCATAGCAATGAGTGAATGAAATCGATATTAATCGTTGTCTTCCTCGATGATAGGAATCTGGCGTTTGAACACCTCCTTGAACGAGATGATTGACTCAGTGCGCGCCAATCCGAGGTTCTGCAACTTGTCGTGGATGATTTCGAGCAGATGGTGGTTGTTCTTGGCATACAACTTTATGAACATGTCGTATTGACCTGTTGTGAAGTGGCATTCCACGACTTCCGGAATCTCTTTCAATCGAGCTGCAACTTGGTCGAAATGCGAAGGGTCTTTAAGGAAAAATCCCACATACGCGCAGGTTTCATAACCGACCGCAGAAGGGTTGACCAACGACTCCGAGCCAATAAGCACGCCCGTGTTGATAAGTTTCTGTATGCGTTGGTGGATGGCCGCGCCCGACACGTTGCATTCGCGTGCAATCTCGAGATAAGGTTTGCGCGCGTTGACCGAAAGCATTTGAAGGATTTTATAATCCAAAGAATCTAATTGTGAATTAGCCATATGTGTATGATTTTTATTTTCGTTTTTTTTATCAGCTGCAATGCATTATCTTTGCATTTGACAAATAAAAGTGCATTGTTGTGCATTTGTTAGCAAATATACTTCAAAAAAATGAAATTCTATGAAAATTTTGAAGATTTCTTCAGAAAATAAATATTTCGGAGATGTTGTTGGCCTTTATGAGGCGGCATTTCCTGCAGATGAAAGACGGGAAGTGGCAGAATTTTCCCGGCTTGCCGACACGGAAAAGAAGTTTCACATCAATGTGTTTGTCGGAGACAATGACGAATTTATTGGTTTTCTGACAAGTTGGGAGTGGGATGATTTCCGCTATGGTGAGCATTTTGCCATCAGTCCGGAAATGCGTTGCGGCGGAATCGGCGGAAACGCATTGCGCTGGTTTCTTGCGTCCGACAGCCGTCCGCTGGTGATTGAGGTGGAGCCGCCGACAGATGAGATGGCATGCCGCCGCATAGGGTTTTATGAGCGCAATGGGCTTCGCTTGTGGAACGACGTTGAGTATGTGCAGCCGCCCTACAGCCCTGACCGCCATTCAATAGAGCTGAAATTGATGACTTATGGCGGGATTTCGCTTTCTGCCGGCGACAAATATGTGAAGCGTATACATCGCGATGTCTATGGAGTGAAGTAGAAGATGAAACTTATACGAATGATGCTTATATGCTTCGCTGCCGTCATGATGGCGGCATGCGGAGGCAAGGTCGGAGGCAAGCCGACGCTGATGGTCAGCATTCCGCCGCAAAAATATGTGCTTGAACGCATAGCCGGCGACAAGTGGACTGTGGGCAGTATGATTGAGAAAGCGACCTCGGCGGAGAGTTACGATCCCGACATGTCGCAGATGATGGATTTGGAAAACTGCCGGGCATATTTTGTTATCGGAAATTTGGGTTTCGAGCGGTTGGCCGCCGGCAAAGCAAAGACCGTTGTCGACTCGTCGAAGGGCATTGCCGTGATTGACGGACACAGCCATCACGGCGAGATGGAGGCCGACCCCCATGTGTGGATGTCGGTGAAGAATATGCGCATCGTGGCAAAAAATATGACCGACGCTCTTGTGAAAATAGACAGCAACGGAAAGGATTATTATCAGGCGAACTACAGAAAACTTGATGCCGAGCTGGCTGCGTTTGCCGACTCGTTGCGGCAAGTGCTGGCTCCGGTGCGCGGGCAGGCATTTGTGGTGTGGCATCCGGCGTTGTCGTATTTTGCACGCGACTATGGTCTGGAGCAAATCGGCATTGAATATGAGGGCAAGGAAGCTCCTGCGGGATTTGTGGCAGAAAAAATGAAAGAGGCACGGAAAAAGAATGCCCGTGTGTTTTTTATGCAGACGGGAGCCGGGAGTCGGCAGGCGGAGACGGTGTGTGCCGGCATCGGACTGCGCCGCGTGGAGATAAATCCGCTGAGTTACGATTGGAAAAAGGAGATGAGGAGGATTGCAGATGGAATCACATCAGAATAAGATAATTTCGGTAGAAAACATTACGGTGGATTTCGGCAATTTTCGCGCTCTTGACAATGTGAACGCAGAAATCAATGCCGGCGATTTTGTGGCGATAACAGGTCCGAACGGTGGCGGGAAAAGCACGTTGCTGAAAACGATGCTCCATTTGCTGACGCCCACGAAAGGACGTGTGCGCTATTTCAACGGCGATGAGGAAGTTGACGGCCTGCGTTTCGGATACCTGCCGCAGAAAAGCAACATCGACAACCGCTTTCCGATAACGGTGGAGGAGGTTGTGGCTTCGGGACTGCTCGGAGAACGCCGGAACTGGCGCGGAAAATTTTCCGACGCCGCCAGTGAAAAGATTGAGGCGACAATGAAGATGATGGGCGTCGACGGATTCCGCCGTCAGGTGATAGGCACGTTGTCGGGCGGTCAGTTGCAGCGCACGTTGCTCGGAAGGGCAGTCATCTCCAATCCTGACATAGTGGTGCTCGACGAGCCACTGTCGTATGTTGACCACGCATTTGTGGAGCAGATTTATGGTATTGTCGCCGATTTGGCGAAGCGTAGCACGGTGGTGCTTGTGTCGCATGAGATGACCGTAATCTCAGAAATGGCAAACCGTCACTGGATTGTCGACCACGCACTCCATCAATGTCACGCCGTCCATCACTACCTGAAAACAGAATGCGACAGATAGTGGCATTTGCTCATTTCAAAATAAATTATTAATATTGCAATAGAAAGGGATCGCAAACCTTTGTGATGCTTGTATACAAACATTGAAAAACGATATCTTATGAAGAAAGTAATGCTGGTTTTTGGCACACGTCCAGAAGCTATCAAGATGTGTCCGCTGGTGAAGGAATTCCAGAAGGACGCTGAAAATTTCAAGACAATTGTCTGTGTGACTGGTCAGCACAGGGAAATGCTCGACCAAGTGCTTACTATTTTTGACGTAAAGCCTGACTATGACCTCAATATAATGAAGCAGGGACAGGATTTATATGATGTCACTGCCCGGGTGATTCTGGGTATGCGCGACGTGCTGAAGGAAGCGCAGCCAGATGTGGTGCTTGTGCATGGCGACACAACAACGTCGACTGCGGCTGCTCTCGCTGCGTTCTATCAACAGATTCCTGTCGGGCACGTGGAAGCGGGATTGCGCACCCACAACATCTATTCGCCGTGGCCTGAAGAGATGAACCGTCAGCTGACGGGCCGCATCTCGTCGTTCAACTTCGCTCCGACCCCTCTTTCGGAAAGCAACCTCAAGGAGGAAAAAGTGCAAGGAGAGATTGTCGTTACGGGCAACACCGTTATCGACGCGCTCCACATGGTTGTTGACAAACTGACGCACGACGAGGTTCTTGCCGCAGAGCAGAAAGAAGTGCTCGCAAAGGCAGGCTACGACATAAGCCGTCTTGACAACGGCAGAAAACTGGTGCTTATCACAGGCCACCGCCGTGAGAATTTCGGCGATGGATTCATCAATATGTGTACGGCCATCCGCGACCTCAAGGACAAGTATGCCGACGTTGACTTCGTTTATCCGATGCACTTGAATCCGAATGTGCGCAAGCCAATTCATGAAGTTTTCGGCGAAGATTTGAAAGGTTTGGGCAATATGTTCTTCATCGAGCCGCTTCAGTATCTTGAGTTCGTGTATCTGATGAGCAAATCAACGATTGTGCTCACCGACTCGGGCGGCATCCAGGAAGAAGCTCCCGGTCTGGGCAAGCCTGTGCTCGTGATGCGCGACACGACAGAACGTCCGGAGGCGCTGGCTTCGGGAACAGTGCATCTTGTGGGCACCGACTATCACAAGATTATGGACGAGGTGAGCAAGCTGCTTGACGACAAGGCTGCTTATGATAAGATGTCGAAGGCTGTCAACCCTTACGGCGACGGCAAGGCATGCCGCAGAATTGTAGACTTTTTCAAAAACAAGTAAGCAGACTTGAATATAGCATCAGCCGCCCTGCAATCGCGATTGCAGGGCGGCTGGATTTTTATGTGGCAGGGTTTCTACAGGATGCCCTGTGCCATCATTGCCCGCGCCACTTTCATGAAGCCAGCCACATTGGCTCCCTTCACATAGTTTGTGTAGCCGTCGGCTTCCTTGCCGTATTTCTGGCATTGGGTGTGGATTTCAGCCATGATGCCGCGCAGCTTGGCATCGACTTCCTCTGCGGTCCACGTCAGTTTCTGTGAGTTTTGTGCCATCTCAAGTCCGCTGACCGACACGCCACCGGCATTTGCCGCCTTTCCTGGCGCATAGAGGATTTTTGCGTTGACAAACTCATGCACAGCCTCCGGCGTGGAAGGCATGTTGGCACCCTCCGACACAGCGAAGCATCCGTTGGCAAGCAACGTGCGCGCGTCGTCGCCGTCAAGCTCGTTCTGTGTGGCAGACGGCATTGCGATGTCGCACTTCACGCCCCATGGGCGTCCGCCCTCAAAATATTCGCAGCCGTATTTCTCAGCAAACTCGCGTATGCGTCCGCGGTAGATGTTTTTAAGTTCGAAGATAAAGTCGAGCTGTTCCTGACTCAATCCTTCAGGCACGTAGATTGTGCCGTCGGAGTCGCTCATCGTTACAACTTTGGCGCCAAGTTCAAGCAGCTTCTTTGCCGTGTAGGTAGCCACGTTGCCGGAGCCGGAGATGGCAACCTTCTTGCTCTTGATGTCGATGCCGCGAGTGGCGAGCATATTGAGAAGAAAGTAGACATTGCCGTAGCCAGTGGCTTCAGGGCGTATCAGCGAGCCTCCGAATTCAAGGCCTTTGCCGGTAAACGTGCCGGTGTTCTCGCGCGCCATCTTCTTGTACATGCCATACATGTAGCCCACTTCGCGTCCGCCAACGCCGATGTCGCCGGCAGGCACGTCGCGGTCGGGGCCAAGGTTGCGCCACAGTTCAGCCACAAATGCCTGACAGAAGCGCATCACCTCCATGTCTGACTTACCTTTTGGGCTGAAGTCCGATCCGCCCTTGCCTCCGCCCATAGGCAGCGTGGTGAGTGAATTCTTGAATGTCTGCTCGAAAGCAAGAAATTTCAGAATCGACTGGTTTACCGATGCGTGGAATCGGATTCCACCTTTATACGGTCCTATGGCATTGTTGTGCTGGATGCGGTAGCCCATATTGTTGTGCACTTGTCCTTTGTCGTCTACCCACGACACGCGGAACGAGATGATGCGGTCGGGCAGACAAAGCCGCTCAATCAGATTGTAGCGTTCAAATTCGGGATGCTCGTTGTAGACATCCTCAATTGATGTAACCACTTCTTCAACCGCCTGCAAGTATTCCGGTTCGTTAGGAAAACGACGACGCAAATCGTCGATTACTTCTGTTGCTTTCATATACTGTTGTTTTTGTAGATTCTCAAATTGCTACAAAAATACAAACTTTTTCCATGCGATTGCTATTATAGATGGGAAAATGTAACCAAAAATGTTATTTTTATAACATTTTTCAAATTTGGAATAAATTTTCAGCAATGAAAAAACCGGGATGATTCCCGGTTTTCTCACACAAATCTTATTCAAAAATCATTAAGTTGGACTATGAGGATCCTATATCTTATCAAGTGCTTGGGCAAGGTCGTCGATAATGTCGTCGATATGTTCGATGCCTATTGACAGGCGCACGGTCGACGGCGTTATGTGCTGTTGCGCAAGCTCTTCTGGTGTCATCTGCGAGTGGGTGGTGGTGTAGGGGTGGATTACGAGGCTTTTCACGTCGGCTACGTTTGCGAGCAGCGAGAAAATCTCGAGAGAGTCGATAAATTTCCATGCCTCCTTCTCTCCGCCTTTTATCTCGATGGTGAAAATGCTTCCGCCGCCGTTGGGAAAATATTTCTGGTAGAGGGCGTGGTCGGGATGGCCGGGCAGCGACGGATGATTGACCTTGGCCACCTTAGGATGCTTGTTCAGATAGTCGACAACCTTGAGGGCGTTTTCTACGTGACGTTCTACGCGCAGCGACAGCGTTTCCAAACCCTGCAGCAGGATGAATGCGTTGAACGGAGAAATTGTGGCGCCGGTGTCGCGGAGGATGACGGCGCGGATGCGTGTCACGAAAGCAGCCTTGCCCGCTACGTCGGCGAAGATTGCGCCGTGATAACTTGGGTCGGGCTTGGCGAGTGTTGGGAACTTGTCGGCATTGGCTTTCCAGTCGAAAGTGCCGCCGTCTACGATCACACCTCCGAGACTCGTGCCGTGGCCTCCGATAAACTTAGTGGCGGAATGCACCACAATGTCGGCACCATGTTCGATTGGGCGGATGAGATATGGGGTGCCGAATGTGTTGTCGACAATCAGCGGAATGTTGTGGCGGTGTGCCACTTCCGCGATGGCTTCGATATCGGTGACGTCGGAGTTGGGATTGCCGAATGTCTCCGCATAGACAACCTTGGTGTTGGGCTGGATGGCAGCCTCAAGTGCTTCGAGGTTGTTGACGTTGACAATGGTGTTGGTGATGCCCTGAGTGGCAAGTGTGTGGGTAATCAGGTTGAACGATCCGCCGTAAAGGTTGTCGGCGGCAACAATGTGGTCGCCCTGCGAAAGGATGTTTTGGAGAGCGTAGGTGACGGCGGTGTCGGATTGGTTAGACGTCCGTAGATGTTGCCGGCGTCGCGCAGGCCGAATCGGTCGGCTGCGTGTTGCGAATTTCTGAACACGTACGACGTGGTTTGGTAGATTGGCACGGCGCGTGCGTCTGTTGTCGGATCCGGTTGCTCTTGACCAACGTGGAGTTGGAGCGTCTCGAAGTGATATTTCTTTGTTGCCATATCTATATGCTTTTAAGATTGGTTACTGACTGATTTTCTATTCTCACACCGCAAAGTTATGGCGTAAAGATGAATCCTCCAAGAGTTTTTTGAAACTTGGAAAATTGTTCTTGAAACGATGGTGCTGGTGGCAAAAAATTCTGTAAACGGACTTAATTATGACCGTTTACAGAATTTTATTCTTTTGCCTTGTTATGTGCTTTGATTATGTAAATTTGCAGTTCAACTGCAAATTTACATAATTGGAGGCAGATGTTTGTAGTTTATCAGTTTTATTTCCCTTGATTCGTTTTCAAGCGATCCGTTGTAGATTATGCTGTTTGACCCCACTATGTCGCCGAAACTGCCGATAAACGATTTTATCCCTTTTTCAAAATCGGGATGGTATGTTTCCGACGATTTGATTTCGTAAAGGTTTAGCATACCCTCTCTTTTTGTTATGAGGTCGACTTCATTTCCGTTGCTGTCGCGATAGAAGCATAGATTGTTGGTGCGACCGGCGTTTAATCTTTGCTTCAATGCCTCCGCAACAATCATGTTTTCAAAGAGATGCCCGCGCATCTTGTCACGTTTGATTTGCGACTCGGATTCTATTTCAAGCAGAAAGCTTGCCAGACCGGTATCGGTGAAGAATAGTTTGGGCGATTTGGTGAGGCGTTTCCGGGTGTTTGTGAAGAAAGGCTGGAGCATGAAGATGATGTATGAAGCCTGGAGTACGGACAACCAGGATTTAACCGTGTTGACCGACGCCCCGATTTCGTTGCTCACTTCCGAGCTGTTCCAAATGCTTCCTATGCGTGTCGCACAGATGCGGATGAATTTTTGGAATGTGTCGAGATCCTTGATGTTGATGATATTTCTCACGTCGCGCTCAAGGTAGGTTGTGACGTAGTTTGAATAAAATGTGTAAGTGTCCTTGCCGTCGCACCATATGCCCGGATAGCCTCCCTTGTATATAAGAGAGTCGGTGTCGGTCTCGTAATTATTGAGCTCGTTTATGGAGAATGGCAGCAATTCAAAAACAGCGGAGCGTCCGGCAAGCGACTGTGATACGTTTTTCAGCATTGAGAAATTGTTGCTTCCAGTCAGAATGAAACGCTTTTCATAGTCGTTGTCAACGATTCCTTGTATGTACGACAGCAGTTGTGGGGAATTCTGAACTTCGTCAAGAATAATCCCCTCTGTGGTGTTGTTGAGGAATCCTACGGGGTCTTCCATCGCCAAATTCCTGACATCGGGATTCTCAAGACTAAAATACGGATATTCTGGAAACATGTGTCGGGCAAGCGTTGTCTTGCCGGATTGACGCGGCCCTGTAATGGTTATTACAGGAAAAGATGCAGCAGCGTTTTCAATTGCCTGGGTGATTTTACGGTTGATAAATTCGGTCATGCCTTATGTAAATTTGCAGTTCAACTGCAAATTTACATAATTTTGGGAATATTCAATATGAAATAAGTGGGAAATTACGGATTAATCAATTTTGGCATCAGGGGTGTCAATTCCGTCGGAGTCGGGGTCTACGACATATTTCGGTGACTCACCGTAGCGGTTTTCAAACGGTTCGCTGTCTTGGCAGAGGAACACAATCATGACTATGTGGTAGGCGATATATGCGATGGCAAACAATACGAATTTGCCGAGAAACGCTGATATCGCTGCCGGAGGAAAATTGATTAATGAGCTGATTCCTAAGTCGATGACGAATATTGTGCCGAACCCATACGTGGCGATTATTCCTGCTCCCCACCACCATCCGCTGCGTCCGGTGTCGTGCAGGCGGCGGAATGTGATTGGAATCATCAGAAGATTCAACAGCCAGGATATCGTGTCTTGCGTGATTGCGCAGATGATGATAACGACAAGCGCGGTCCACCAGAATTCCGAACGGCGCGAGCGGCCGTTAAACTGAAAGATTTTGTTGCATGCGGCTTTCAGTGCCTCTCCGATAGAAAGTTGTGGTAATTGTTGTGTATTCATAATCAAAGGTTTTAGAGAGTTTCTTGTCAATTACGAGCGATTAGCACGGTGGCATATGCGGAGATGCCTTCCTGACGTCCGGTGAAGCCAAGCCGCTCGGTGGTAGTGGCTTTAACCGAGATGTCATCTGGATCGCAGCCAATGCATTCAGCCATAGCCTTCTGCATGGCGGGGATGTGGGGATTCATCTTCGGCGCCTCGGCGCAGATGGTGATGTCGGCGTTTCCAAAGGTGTAGCCTTTTTCCCGCAACAAGTCGGCCACGCATCTGAGCAGCTTCTTGCTGTCGATGCCTTTGTAGGCAGGGTCGGAGTCGGGGAAGTGGAAACCGATGTCGCGCAGCGCCGCAGCTCCGAGCATTGCATCGCAGAGCGCGTGGATTGCCACGTCGGCGTCGCTGTGGCCGAGCAGCCCGAGTGAGTGCTCGATTTTCACGCCGCCAATCCAAAGGTCGCGACCTCCGACAAGGCGGTGCACGTCAAATCCGAAGCCGGTGCGGAAGGGTAAAGCCATATCGTTTTATTTTTTGCCTAACAGGTGTTTGAGTCCGTCCATGTCAAACGTCAACGAGAAACGGAGCGTTTGGTCGAGAGGGCTGTTTTGAGCCGTTGCAATCATGTATGCTGCGTCGAGCTGCACCACGTTGAGCGAGAATCCGGCACCAAATGAGAAGTACTGGCGGTTGCCCTTCATGGCGTTCTCATAGAAATATCCCGCACGTACGAAAAACTGCTGGTTGTAGTTGTACTCGGCACCGACGGAGAGCGTGATTTCCTTCAGCTCTTCCTTGAATCCGCCCGGAGCGTCGCTGAACGACTTGAAGATGCCTGAAATCGACGACGTGTTGCGCCAGTCCTCAAGTTTCGACTCATAAGCCTCCTGGTCATAGTTGCCTTCGGCGTCGGTGAAGTCTGACTGGCGTGGACGTGTGGGCACAAGCAGCTTGTTGGCGTCGAGCGAGAGCGCTATGTTGTTGTATTGAGCCACTGGGAAGGTGAATGTTGTTCCGAGGCGGAAGTTTGTAGGCAGGAATGCAGGGTCATTGCCGTCGTTGTACGACACCTTTGAACCGATGTTGGAGATGTTGAAACCCCATGACCATTGGCATTCGTTGCGTCCCACCACAGGATATGTGGTCAGGAAGCCCGAGATGTCGGCGGCGAATGCCGACGCTCCTTTCTGCTGTTCGGCAGAATATGCGTCGGAGAAAGCGAGGTCGGAATAGATGTAGCGCAGAGCCACACCCATAGAGAAGCTTTCCGACAGTTTGCGGGAATAGCCGAGGTCGAAAGCCATTTCGTATGGGTTGACGGAGTTGACAACAGTTCCAGCACCGTCGGTCATTTGAATCTCGCCGAGCGAGAAGTAGCGCAACGATGCGCTGACAGCCTGGTTGTCGCCTCCTCCCATTTTCCAATATCCGGAAAGGTTGGCAAGGAATATGTCGTTGACCAGTTTTCTCAACCATGGGGTGTAGGAGAGACTGACTGCCGCCGAGCTGTAGGCGAAGGCGTATTTCGACGGGTTCCAATATTGCGAATAGGCGTCGGGTTCGGTTGCCACACCGAGGTCGCCCATGGCTGCGCCGCGGGCGTCGGGGGCGATTCCGAGCGATGTCACACCGGTTTGCACTGGGTTGAATTGGTTCTTGCCGTTGCTGTCGGCGAGAGCGGGCAAAGCGATGAGCGATGCCAGGGCAGTGATTATATACCGTCTAATTTTCATTCGTTTTCTATAAATGTAGTTCTATTTATCAAAACTGAAAATAGTGGCATTTATTGCTTTACGACTACGATTTTTTTCTGGCGGAGGCTTTTGCCGTCGATGATTGCCGTTGCGTTGTAGTTGCCTTCGGCAAGGCGGTTGCCGTTGTTGTCGCTGCCGTCCCATGTGTATGGGAATGAGCCTACGTCGGTGCGCAGCACCACGTTGCCGCTGTTGTCGCTGACAACGAGTTGCGCGTCGGTGTAGTTGTCGGCGTTCTCAACGTCGAATGTCACGGAGTGTATCAGGGCTGTCGTATCGACGGTGAGTGTGGCGTTGTCGCTGACGGCAACGTAGAAGGCTATTGTGCGTGTGGCAACGTTGCCCGACATATCGGCAACAACAAGTTCTGCCGTGTGTCGGCCTGATTTCAGGTTGTAGATGCCTTGGTCGATTATGCAATTGTCGGCTCCGTCGAGCTGGTAGGAACACACAGGATAAACATGCTCTCCGCCGTCGATAGAAATGTAGGCAGTCGTGGCAATCTGCTCATGCGACAGGTTGAGTGCAACATCATCGGTCACTTCCGCTTTGAGGCGCAGCGACGATTCCACCTCCATGCCGTCCTTGAACGTTGATTTGTCGTTGATGTAGAAGGCGTTGATGGTTGGCGCTGTCGTGTCGTCGGAAACGGCGGAGAGCGAGCGGTCGAATGTCAGACCGTTGTAGAATCCCGACACCACGGTGCCGTCGTTGCTGACAGCGGTCACTTGCAGCGGTTTCTCTTTGTCGTCGGTCGTGATGCAGTTTGGCGCTATGATTGTGGCCGTAAATTCGCCGGCTGTCACGTCGGCGCTTGTCACGGCAAGTTCGGCTACGCGCTCGGTCAGCGTCTCGTCACCTTGTGTCATATAGTATTTTTCGGAGTCGTAGAGCGAAATCTTCGCATAGCCGTTGAAATCGGTATCGACTTCTCCTGCGTCGTTTCTGACACGGCCTTTTATGGTTATTGGAGTCATAGCACCTATGGCGATGCCCTTCGAGGCGGCGACACCGTTGACTTCGGTCACCTCGGTGCGGTCACACGGGATGTCGACGAGCATTGCCGGGTCGCCGAGCAGGTGGTATTTCAGACGGTTGCGTGAACGGTCGGTTGAGAAGTTTTTCGCAAACATCAACACGCGGCCCCAGGTTTTTTCGTATTTAGCATAGAATCGGCTGTCGGATTCGCTGATGCCGAGATACTTGGCAAACGAGTCGGTCAGGCGTCCGTTCAACGATGTGTATGCCTCGCGTGTCGCTGCCACGGCAGCGATAATGCCGCCGTCGGGGTTGAGCAGCAGTTTGTCGATGAATGAAGTCTGTCCGCCGTCGTATCTGCCCACGTCGCATGAAGAGAAATACATCACTGGCGGCACGTCATATTTCGTGTCGATTGCTTGCTGCAGGTTCATCAGCACGGTCGGTTTGGTGAGCGATGAAATGTTGGAGTGCCCCACGAAGAGGATGAAATTCTGTCCTACATTGAAATCTTCGACCAGTTTCTCGCGTGTGGCCTGCAGATTGTCCACGTTGTCGTAAGGCTCAAGATAAATCTTGTTGAAATTTACGGCATTGTCGTTTCTCGTTCTGATTTCCGGAGTGTCTGATGTCTTCGGGGTTATCTCATAGTTGAAGTTGTCGATAAACGATTCAGTCTGTGTCGTGTGGATGTATTGGTCGCCATATTCGCCAATCATGAGCATGTTGCTCTTCCACGTGTCGGTCTTGCCGGGTTTGTGCGACATGTAGGCAAGCAGTTTGTCTACGTATGTTTTTGCTTCGGCAGCAGAGGCAAACGGGATGCGTCCAATCGAGATGTTGAGCAGAGCGTTTGTGCCTTCCACATTGACAGCCTCGTCGTTCATCACGCCGAAATAGTCGTCGGAGCAGTAGGAGGACACGCTGTGGTAGCTGTTGTCGGTCTGATAAGTGAGCAGTGTTTCCTCGATGTCGCCGCCGAAAATTCCGCGGTTGTCGTAGTTGCCGCTGCCGAACAGCAGCAGATAGCGGAATTTCAACGGGTTGCGTGAATAGAGCATCTTGCACAGCTGACGGTATGCGAAAACATCGCGCATGCCGTTGCCGAACTCGTTGAAAATGTCGTCCTGCAGCACCACCTCTACGTCCATGCCGTCGTGCTGGCGGTGGAAGTCGGCAATGCGGTCGGCTTGGGCTTTCAGTTTGGGAGTGGTGATGACGAGCATGTCGGGCGTGGCGAGTGAATGCAGGTTCTGGTTGGCCACGTTGCCTGCAAAAGACACTTGCTTCTGCTGCTTTCCGGTGTCGAAAATCACGTATTCCGCATAAGCCGTTGTGCCAAGATTCGGGACAATGCAGCTTGTTCCCTCACGTGTTGTGATGGTGTATTGTTTTGTGTTGTAGATTTTGTAAGGAGAATTGTTTGGCGTAAACACAAGCCAGGCGTGTGTTGTAGGAGTGGTGTTGCCGATTACGAGTCCTGACTCTTTGGTTGTCTTCACGAGCCAGCGCATTTGTGAGGAGTCGGCAGGAAGGGCAAGCGGCGACTTGTAGGAGACGGAGATATAGTTCATCTTCGCAATCGGCAGCGACACAGACGTGCTCACTTTCGCTGTCACCGACTCAGCCTGCGCCATCGCCTCTGTCACTGGGGTGGACCCGAAAGAAGTGATCAGTTTATAGACTGCGGCATCGGCTGATTTTGACACATTTTTTGTGTCTAAAACCGTGCCGTCGACCGACAGTGTCACAGTTTGCGAGTCGGCGGTTTTTACGCCTGCCGACATGTTTACAACCACATTTGTTCCGCTGATGATGCCTGGTGTAGACATCGTAATTTCAAACTCTTTTGTGCTTGAGAAATCTTCGCCGAGGAAAAGTTTGCCTGAGCGGGTAGGGTTTACGATGTCGTTCTTGTGCCAAATCGACACCACGCCGTTCGAGCGCCATTCCTTGATGGAGGCAAGATTGCTTTCGTTGGTGTCGACGGTTTCAATATCGCGTGCGTCAAAATCCTCGCTGTCTGTAAGAAAGTAGTAAGAAGCGGGAGAGTAGGCGTTTTTTGAGATTGAGCGGTATATGTCGAAGTTGGTGGTGTAGTCAATGCTCCTTATTTCCTCGTATGTCAAGCCGTTGGCATAGAAGTATAATTTGTCGCCGGTGCGCATTGCTGGCACCTGCTCAAGGTCGTCGGTATAGTCTTTGTTGTAATTGTCGGTGGTCTGGATGCCTCCAGTGCCGAAAATCTTCACTTTTTTTGGGTCGGAGAATCCGAATTGCTTCAACTGTTCGCCGGTGATTTCATAGACGCCGGTTTCGCCGACTTTGATTTTAACCCATTTCCCTGATGAAAGGACGGAAGAGTCCTTGAATTTTGTCGCAGCCTGGCTGCTGAAAGAGGCGAGAACCGCGCCAACAGCCACAGCGATGATGTATTTAGTCATATCTCCTTGGTTATTTTATCTTTATGTTTATTGATTCAAAGTCGCCCAAACGAGCGGTTACACGGCTGTTGATTTCCGCATCGTGCCATTCGCCGTTTTCAATTAGTATCAAGTCGCCGATTTTCAGAGTGAAATACCGGCTTGCCGTTGCGATGCATTTGTCGAAGTCGGCAGCTGACGGCAACGTGAATTTTTCTGTATCTTCCCTGTTGATTTCCAGTGTTGCGGTGTTCTTGCCGAGCATTGCGATGTCGGTAGGAGTCATCTCGCCAACGATATGCGAAGCGTCAAACGATGTTGCCAACGCTCTCGGTTTGCCGTTGGCGTTGAGGGTGTCGAGCAAGTCTTTTGCCTCAAACACAAGGCATAGCCCAGCCTCCTCGTAGTATCTGTTTGCAAACCGTTGCGTGATGTTTTTTCCGAGGCGGCACACGTGTACCGCGGCGGCTGCGCTGAATTGGAAGCGGCTTGCGAAGTCGGGCACAAAAAACGGTTTGCCGCTCTTTTGGATTGCAGAGTCGGGGATTACGTCGATTTCCAGTTTTTCAGGATTGTCGGTGTTTCGGAATTTTATGATTTTCATTTGTTCCCGTTGATTCTGTTGTACATTACTGCCAGGTGGGCATAGATGGAAGTGTTTTGGATAACCACATTGTCAGCCACCTTGATGCGGAACGGCGTGAAATTCCAGATGGCGCGCAGTCCGTTTGCCACAAGCAGGTCGGCCGACTCCTGGGCGTGTTCCACCGGTACGGCGAGGATGCCGATTTCAGCCTTGTATTGCTTCTCGCGTTCCGGAAGTTCGGAGATGTGGTAGATGGGAATGCCGCAGATTTCTGTGCCCACAACTTTCTCGTCAACATCGAAGCCTGCCACGATGTGCAGTCCGAACTGCATCAGTCCGGAGTCTTGAATCAGTGCGGAGCCGAGGCTTCCGGCGCCGATCATGAAAGCGGTGTGGTCGTTGTGGAATCCGAGGAAATTTGACAATTCGGTGGCGAGCGTCTCAACCTGATAGCCGATGCGTGTTTTTCCCTTGATGTTGAGAAACGACAAGTCTTTGGCAATCTGCGACGCGTCGACATTGATTTTGCGTGAAATCTGTGTCGACGAAACATATTCTATCTTCTGGGTGCGAAGCATATTGACGTATGCCAAGTACCACGGAAGCCTGCGCAATGTTGGCTCAGGCAATAGAATCTTCTGACCATCCTCGTTCATTGTAACTCCTAATTTATTAACT